>ERZ777003.663-NODE-663-length-64290-cov-49.633440_pt1 | contig 64290 bp, 55 predicted proteins | sample MGYA00374956_ERZ777003 | MGnify/ENA primary metagenome ERZ777003 (study PRJEB29302, sample SAMN06268252) | bioreactor metagenome | isolation source: Joint BioEnergy Institute, California, USA | place: USA:Joint BioEnergy Institute, California, USA | collected...
CGTGGCCCTGAGCGCTTGCATTGCTCGCCCGGGGGCGATAACCTCACGGGACGCTGACCTCCCTCCACACACGGTGGCAGAAATGAGCGACGTACACGCTTACATCGATTCGCACCTTCGCGGATTCCGCGAAGAGCTCTTCGAGTTCCTCCGGATCCCCAGCATTAGCGCGCGGTCCGAGCATCGGCACGACGTGCGGCTCGCCGCCAGCTGGCTGGCCGACCGCATGCGGGACGCGGGGCTGGAGGTGTCCGTTCACGACACGCCCGGCCATCCGGTGGTGCTCGGTGAATGGCGGGGCGCCGGGCCGGACGCGCCGACCGTGCTGATCTACGGTCATTACGACGTTCAGCCGGTCGAGCCGCTCGATCTGTGGACCACGCCACCGTTCGAGCCCGCGGTCCGGGATGGCCGGATCTACGCCCGGGGCTCCGTGGACGACAAGGGCCAGCTCTACCTCCACGTGAAAGCCATGGAGGCGCACTTCCGGACGGCCGGACGGCTGCCCGTGAACGTGGTGATGATCGTCGAAGGCGAGGAGGAGATCGGGAGCCCGAACCTGATGCCGTTCGTGGAGCAGCACGCGGACCGGCTGCGGGCGGACTACGTGGTCATCTCGGACACGATGATGTTCGCGCCGGGCGTGCCCACGATCGGCGCATCGCTCCGCGGGCTCGCCTACTTCCAGGTCGAGGTGCGGGGCCCCGCCCAGGACCTGCATTCGGGGAGCTACGGCGGCGCGGTCATCAACCCGGCCACGGCGCTGGCCCGGATCCTCGCCTCGCTGCACGACGCGGACTGGCACGTCACCATCCCGGGCTTCTACGATTCCGTGGTCACGGACCCGGCGTTCCTTGCCCAGATCCGGACGCTTCCGTTCGACGACGACACGTTCCGCAAGGAGACCGGCTCACCCGCCCTCGGCGGCGAGGCCGGGTACTCGACGCTGGAGCGTCTGTGGGTCCGGCCGACCGTTGAGGTCAACGGCATGCTCTCCGGCTACACGGGTGAAGGGCCGAAGACCGTGCTGCCGTCCTTTGCGATGGCGAAGGTGAGCTGCCGACTCGTGCCTGATCAGGACCCGGACGTCATCGCCGAGCTGTTCCGGAAGCATGTCCAGGCCGTGGCGCCCGAGGGGGTGGAGGTGGAGGTGAAGGTGATGCAGGGCGGCCATCCGTGGCGCGCGCGTCTCGAGGGCCCGCTCTACGAGGCCGCGGCCCGGGCGCTGGAGCGGGCGTTCGGCCGGCCGCCGGTCTTCGCCGGCGAGGGCGGCTCGATCCCGATCGTGCCGGACTTCGAGCGCATCCTCGGCGCGCCCGTCCTGCTCATGGGGTTCGCCCTGCCCGGCGCGAACGCCCATGCGCCGGACGAGTGGATGAGCGTGGAGAACTTCGAGCGCGGCACCCACGCCGCGGCGCAGCTCCTGACGGAGCTGGGCGCCTAGTCGACAGCGCGAACCGGCCCGGCGAGATACCGGGCCGGAATCGTTTATTGGGCAGGGGACAGAGCACGGACTCAGGGCGAGGCCGCGCGGACGAGACGGCCTCGGGCGGCCGCAACGTCCGCTTCGAGCTGCCGCCTGACCTGGTTGACCTTGTCCGGGTACTGGAAGCAGTCGGGGGTGTTCGTGCCCTGGACGCAGCCATTGTAGCCGAGGAGCGCCCGGCGCTCGTCGCCCCGGAACCGGCGCAGGTACCAGGCCAGGATGCTGGTGCCGTTGCAGAGGTTGTCCTCGATCTCGTACAGGTCGTGCCCGCACTCCGCCCAGCGGCCTGCGTGCGACGGCATGACCTGCATGAGGCCGCGGGCGCCGACCGGGCTCGTGGCGCGCGGCCTGCCCCGGCTCTCCACCAGCAGCACGGACGCGACCATCACGGGATCCAGGCCCCGCCGGTACGCGTGCTCCACCAGCGGCCAGGCCACCTGCCGCGCGACCTCCGCGTCCACCCCGCGCCGCTGGAGCGCAACCTCGATGGGCGCAACGTGCTCCTGGTAGATCCGCACGTACGCTTCCGTGAGGCTCCCGGTCTCCCGTACGCGCTTCATCAGCCGGCTCAGGGATTCGAACTGGATGCGCGGCGGCGGGGCTTCCTGCCGGGCGATGGCGCCCTCGGGCAACGCGAGCCCGCGGGCGGTCAGCTTGCCGAGCCCGTAGCCGAGGAGCAGCAACAAAGGAGCGGCCAGCGGCACCAGCATCAGGCGCTTCGCCAGCCGCTCCACTTCTTCGATCATGCCGCCGCGCCGGTGTCCAGGCGCTTCAGTTCCCATGCGGAACCGCCTCATGACGAGTCAGCATGTCGATCATGGCGGGAAAAAAGATGTCGCCGGAACGGGCCATGGGCAACCCTCGGCGCTGTATGTCGTTGCTGCGTAACGGTCTGGGATGGTTGCCCCCGGGTACGCGGAGGACGCGTCGGGCGCCCGGCCGGGCCGTGCCGCCGCAGCGGTTTCGTTGCGCCGCGGGGCAGGACAGGGGTGGAGAGCGCGGCGGGCACGGCGGGGGACGCCGCGCGGGGTCCGGCAGCACGGGGAGCGTGCCGTCGCGACGTCGCCCCGCTCAATGCGCGGCCGCGATCAGCGCCTCCAGCTCGTCCGGCGTGAAGCGGTACGTGGCCGCGCAGAATTCGCATACGAGCTCCATCTCCTCCTGGTCCGCATGATCGTCCCGCAGCTCCTGGAGGGCCGACGCGCCCAGCAGGATCAACGCGTTCTCCGCCCGCTCCCGGCTGCACGGGCAGTGGAACCGCACCGGCGTGCGGGCCAGCGCCTCGTACCCGTCCGGGAAGATCCGGGCCAGGATCTGCTCGGGGGTCTCCCCGGCGCGAAGCATCGTCGTGGGGTGCGGCAGCGCACGGATCCCGGCCTCCAGGCTCGCGATCTCGTCCTCGTCCAGCCCCGGCATGAGCTGCACCACGTAGCCGCCCGCGGCTTCCACCGTGCCATCCGCCGAGACGAACACCCCGATCCCCACCGCGGACGGGATCTGCTCACTCCGGGCCAGGAAGTAGGCCAGGTCCTCCCCGATCTCGCCCGAAACCAGCTCGACGGAGCTGGAGTACGGCTGCCGCAGCCCGAGGTCCCGCGTGACCGTGAGGAAGCCGTTCCGGCCGACCGCCCCGGAGACGTTCAGCTTGCCCGCCTTCACCTGCTCGATCTCCGGGCGCGGATTCGACACCAGCCCCCGCACCTCGCCGGCCCCGTTCGCAGAGGCCAGCAGCGTGCCCGCGGGACCGTCGCCCTGGACCCGGATCGTCACGAGCTGATCCGGCTCCTTGAGCATGGCACCGAAGATCAGCGCACCGGTCGAGACGCGGCCGAGCGCGGCGGTGACCACCGGGTCCGTGCCGTGGCGGCGCCGCAGCTCCTCCACGACCGCCGTCGAATCCACCGCGAATGCGCGCACCAGCCCGTTGTACGCCGTGGCGCGGACCAGGTAGCCCGTCTCCATCCTCCGCATCGTTTCCGCCTCTGCGTTCCAGTCTGCAACGAAAGCGGCCCCGTCGTGGGGCCGCTATGGTCGATCCTCACGATTCCCGCCGGATACCCGCGAGCCCGTCGGCCGTGCCGCCCCTCCCCCTCAGCGCCGGGCCGCGCGCGTACGCGCGTGGTCGTGACCGCTCACCAGTCCTCCTCGTCCTCGGGCGAGAGCGGCTCACGGACGAGGACCAGGATCGCGGCTTGCGGCACCACCAGGTACGTCTCGCCCTCGAACGTGATCTCCACGGCCGCGCGCCGGAAGAAGATCGCGTAGTCCGAGACCTTGGCCTGGACCGGCAGGTAGCGCGCCTCGCTGCTCGAGATCTTCCACGGCTCGTCGTTCAGCTCCGTCGGCGCGGAGATCGGCGTGCCCGGCCCGGTCGCTACCACGATGCCGCCCTGTACGGCCTGGTTGTCCACTGCCGTGGGCGGGAGGTAAAGGCCGACCCGGCTCCTGTGCTCGCCTTCTTCCGGCTTGATCAGGACCCGGTCGCCCACGACGATCAGTCGCTTGCGCTTCGGTTCCATGGTCGCGTCAAGTCACCTCGGTAGTCGTGTTGCGGCCGAACGCGGCCGTATCGTCCCTCGCCGTGGGTCGTGCGCGAATCGCTATGGCATCGCCCCGGCAGCCCGTGCACCCTTTTCCAGCACACCCGGCGGGCCGGGCGAGTCCGCCGGTCACCGTACCCAGGATCGGAGGCGCTCAGCATGGCGCGCGACACCCCCAGCGGCCGTGGCTCGGGACGGGGACGCCGACGTCCGGGGCCCGACCGGCGGCCATTCACCTTCGTGCTGGATCCCGACCTCGTGGAACGTGCCCGCCGCGAGGTGGGCGAGCACGATGTGGTGCGCAGCATCGAAGCGGCGCTGGCCGCCGCAATTGATTACCACCTCTGGGTGCGCGAGGTTTCGCGCGGGAGCCGGGACGTCATGTCCTGAGCCCACAGCCCCCGGTAGGACGAAGCTCCCGCTCCCTGCGGACGGAGTCGGGCCGTACCCCTGCACCGGCTCATGATGACGGTGCCACCCCGCTCCCCGCGAACGGAGTCGGGTCGGCACCCTCTACCGCCCGGACACCGTGCGTTGCCCCATGGGGGTAGCCGCATCCGCCATGTCGCCGCCCTGGAGGGTGCCAGGCCGCGGCTTCCCGTGCCGCGCGGGGGCGGCGCGGGCCAGACAGGAATCCCGGCTGCGGGTGTACAGCCAGGGGCCTTGCAGACGCCGGGTCCCGCATTCCGAGCCGCCGGTGTCCCGGGACCACGACAGCGGCGGGCCCGACGTTGCCGGGCGGCTGCGGCGGCCACGGCCCGGCCGCCGCCCCCGGCTCGGCCGCAGGGCGCCGGCAAGGTCGAGGCCGGTCGAACGCATGACCCGCGCTCCCGGGCATGCGGGCTGGACCCGGTGGACGCGGGCGGGCCGTCCGCGCGGCTCGCTCCACGGGCGAGATGCCCACCGTGCCCGGGGTCGACGGCCGGGAGTCCGCGGATCGGCGCCCCCCATCGGAGCCACCGCCGTACGCCCACCCCGACGGCTGGCCGGATGGGACGCCAGGGCAGCCCGTCGAGAGGCCGGCCCGGCAGGGCGAGCGCGGCCCGGCCGCCACCCTCCGCGGCCGGGACGCCTCCGGTCGGGGGCCGCACGCCCGTTGACGTGGTTCCCGCCGGGCGTATCAACGCTCTCCCGGATCCCGACGCCCGCGGCGACGGGCGAGGTCCCGACCGCTCTACCGCCCGCGCTGCGTAGTCCGCGAGCTCCGGACCTACGGGCCGCCGCGCCGCGCCCGTGCGGATCCGGCCCGTGACCACCCGCCCGACGGCCGCTCCCACCACGACCCCGGCCTCCACGAGCCGTGCCGCCCTGGCCCGCCTCCCGGACCAGTCCCCCCCTCACCCCACATCGCGATCCGGCCCGCTCTCTCCCGCGCGCCGCGGCAGCGGATCCGCGGTGCGCGCCCGGGCCACACCTCCGCCACCACCGGGCGTCTCGGCCCCTAACCCGGAAACGACCGCGGCCGCGGCAAACCCGGCCGCGGCCACAGACAAGAAGACCCGCCCTTCAGAGCGCCGGCACCATGGTCCAGACCGTATCGGGCCGGCTTCCGAAAGGCCCGCCCAACGCCTGGAATTAGGGAAAAATTAGTGACGCAAAAAGAACCGAAATTGAATAAGATCGGTTTAGCGCGCCTCGGCTCGACAATGTATCGTATTCACCAATCGGTCGAACGTCGTGGGGACAACGCTGTCCTGTCCATTCTCTGATGGAGGAGATGACCATGCTGCGCACGCTCCGTCTTTGGCTGGTGATGTTCGCTCTTCTCGGCACCGGTTCGGTCCTCACCGCCTGCATGGCGTCGCCGGTCGACATCGTCCAGTACGAGGACGAGGACGATGACGATCTCCCCGAGGCGCCGGGCGGCGAGGGCTTCACGAACAACAACTGACCGGCCGAACGACCGGTCGTCAGGCGCCGGCCGCCACCGGAACCAGCTCGAACGAAGCCATGGCGTTCGCGATCTCCTTCGTGGCCGCACCCGCTCGTTCCGCCACTGGCGCCGGCGCCTGCTCCAGGCCCTGCTCGAGCGCTTCCAGCAGCTCGTCGGCCCGGATCAGCACCTCGTTGTAGCCGTGGGTTTGGGCGAGCTGGATCGCCGTGCGGAGATGGTTCCGCGTGGCGTCCACGTCGCCGATGAGATACGAGCCCCGGCCGAGCTGGAGGTGCATCCAGCTGTTGAGCCACGGCTCGCCGCGCCACTCCTCGGCCTTTTCGAGGAGGTGCCGGCGCCGCGCCCGGAATTCCTCGGCGTTGCCCGCCTCGGCGGCGGAGAGCGCGTAGTTGCTCCACGCCTGGCCGCGGATGATCAGCTGCGTCGAGTGCTCGGCCAGCATCCTGTAGCAGCGCTCGGCGGCCGCGTGCAGCCCGAGCTGGCTGAACGCGATCCCGAGGTTGCCCAGCACCGGCAGCCGCTCCTCGATGGTGGGCATGAGCCCGAGCGCGGCCCAGCCGTAATCGATGGCCGCCTCCAGGTCGCCGGCGGTCAGTGCATTGTAGCAGAGGCTGCTGTACGCGGTGCCGACCACGTAGTCGTCACGCCAGCTCTTCCCCCGCTCCAGGACTTCCTCGAAGATCTTCCGCGCCTTCGGGTAGTTGCCCTGGTAGCCGTAGCAAAGGCCGAGGCCGTCCATGGCCCGCGCCCACTGGGCACGGTCCGCCATCTCGAGCGCCCGCTCGATGGCGCGCCTGTAGTACATCTCCGCCTCCGCCCACCGGGCCGTCTTCCGGTTCACCCGGCCGAGGAGCCGGAGGGCGAGCACTTCTTCGGGGCCGAGCGCGTACGCCCGCGCCAGCTCGAGCGCCGTCAGGTAGCACTCCAGGGCCGCGTAGTAGTGCCCGGACGCCTCGCTGATCTCGCCCAGGTCGACGGTGGCGGCGGCGAGGGCCGTCGGCGTCCGCTCCAGGATCCGGTGCAGGAACTGGGACAGCCTCGCGCGCTCGGGGTCCCGTGCCGACAGGTGCCCGAGCTCTTCCCGGACGCCCTCGACCTGCCGCTCGAACGACTCGACCGGCACGTTGTCGATCCCGCGGTCCAGGAGCCGGCGGACGGGGCGTAGTGCCAGGAACCGCAACCGGGCACGGCGCGCGAGTTCCATGTCCCGCTCACGGCCTTGCAGGTCGCGCAGGACCATCCAGGCCGGGAAAGCATTCTCGCGGTCGGGCGCCTCCAGCGGCGCGATTCGATCGTAACGGGCCATGATCGTCAACCGGTTGCGGAGAGTTGCTGATAGACGCCATCGCCGGGGCATTCGGCTATGAACGCGTCCAGCGCGCGGTCGAAGCCTCGCTCCGAACGCAGCGGCGTGGGACGCCCGCCGATCGTCGCCTTGATCGCGCGGCGGAACGCCGCGCCCGACGAGTAACCTAGCTGATACGACACGGACTCCACGCTGCGGCCCGGCTCCAGGAGCCAGCGCAGGCCGTAGAGCACGCGGAGCCAGAGGAGGAGCCGGCCAGGGGTCGGGAGTCCCCATTTGAGGCAGCGCCGTTCCAGCGTGGAGACGGACATGTCGAACGCTGCGGCGAGGGCGGGGACCTGGATCTGGTCGGGGATGTGTTCCGCTGCGTACCTGACGAGTTCGCGCCCTTCTTCGCCGACGATGGGCCGGAGCCGCGCGTCGAGCAGAGGGGCGAGGCCGCCAGCGATGGTGGATTCCAGGACTTCCGAGACCAGGAAGCGGTCATCGGCGTCCCGGGCCATGATCACGTCCCGCGCGCCTGCCTTGCCGAGTCGGAAGAGGTCCCGTCCGTCGACGTCGCCCCAGACGACGAGCGGCGTGAGGGGGAACCGCTGTACGAATCTATACACCCGGAGGACGCCATCTTTACGCGACTCCGCATGGAGGTCTGCAACGGCAGTGGCGACGGGCCTGCGGCGTACCGCGCGGTACAGATCGCGCCAAGACTCCGCCCATACCACCTCATGCGGGGGCGCAGCAGCACGTAGCGCCTCCCTATCTACCCTATCCGGAAGAAGAGCGGCGATGAGGGCCATATGAAACCCTGACGCAAAAGTATACATGGGTGACGAAACTAGAGTTTAGCGCGGCATGCCGGATGCCGCAAGTCTCCCATGGAGATGGCGGGCGCGGCCATGGTGCCGCGTTGCGTGGCCCGTCGCATGCGCATCGGCGCAGAACGACCATGGACGGGAGCAGGGAAATGGGACGGCATCGGCGAACCGGGGCGGAGCGGGCGGCGCTCCAGGCGTTGCGGTCTTACCGTGCGATGCGCCTGCGGGACGGAGGGGGCGTGGAGTGTCTGGTGGAGCGGGCGGAGGTGGTGGAGCGGGAGGTGGAGCGCGGGCGGAGGCGTCAGGAGGTGGTCGGCCGGGCGGTGAGGGAGGGAGGGGTGGACCGGGACCTCGCGGAGCAGGTGTACGATGTCGCGCTGCAGGAAGGCGTGGAGCCGGCTTTCGCGCTGGAGCTGGTGAGGTGTGGGGTGGCGGTGGGAGGCGAGCCGGAAGTGGAGCCGGACGAGGATACGATCCAGGTCGGTGCGCCGCCGTGGCTGGCGGCAGCGCCGTCGCGGAGCGAAGCGGAACGGGAGCGACGTCTCCGCATGAGCCTTCGTCGGCTCCGCGGCCTGCTCGAGACCCACGAGTCCGCGGAGGACGCATTGATCGCGTTCGTGCAGGAGCCGGATGTGGAGGAGGGAAGCTACTGAGCGGGGGCGCTCCGGATGAGAGAGCCGGCGCGGGCGGGCCCGCCCGCGCCGGCCGTCGAGGCAACGCCCGGCATCACGCCCCGGCCGCCGCCCTCTCGCCCGCGGGCGTCGGCGCGGGCCCTTGCACCGGCGATTCGGGCGCGTCGATGATCCCCTTCTCGAGCCAGGTGTGGCGCCCGTCGAGCACCTCCCGCGCGACGCGGTAGGTGACCGTGTCGTCGTTCCGGAAGACCTCGCGGAAGCGCTGGCGGACGCGGCGCCGAGCGGCCCGGCAGAAGAGGTCCGCCAGGGTGATCGGCCCGCGGTCCGCCGGATTCTCCCGGACCAGCGCCTGGGCGTATACGCACACCGCGGCCATGGCGAACAGCTCGGCACCCACATCCACCAGCCGGAACAGCACCGACTGCCGCTTCTCCAGCCCGGGGCCGAAACGCGCCATGGCGTAGAACAGCTTGCGCCCCAGCTTCCGGGCCGCCCGGTTCGCGAACCGGAGATGCCGGGCCAGCGGGCCGAACCCCGCGTACCGCGGCCAGCGCCCCCAGCCGAAGATCAGGCCGGGCACCCACAGGGCGAGATGGGCGCCGAGGGAGAGCGCCCCTCGCAGCCGGGCGCCCAGCGGGGCATCCGGATCGACGAACGCGCCCGCGGTCTGGAGATGCGGGTCCACCGCCTCGCGCGCGATGAACAGCCGCATGATCTCGCTCGAGCCCTCGAAGATCATGTTGATGCGCAGGTCGCGCATGGCCCGCTCGACCGGGATGGGCGCCTCGCCCCGGTTCGCCAGCGACGCCGCGGTCTCGTACCCCCGGCCGCCGCGGATCTGGACCGTGTCGTCCACGACCCGCCACGCCGTCTCCGAGTTGAACATCTTCGCGATCGCGGCCTCCAGCCGGATGTCCGACTTGCCCGCGTCCGCAAGCGCCGCCGAGAGCTCCGCGATCGCTTCCATCGCGAAGGTGTGCGCCGCCATGGACCCGAGCTTCTGGGCGACGGCGTCGTGCTTCCCGATCGGCTGGCCCCACTGGTTCCGCTCGTTGCTCCACCTCCGCGCCACCTGGAGGCACCACTTCCCCGCCGTCGCGCACGTGGCCGGGATCGTCAGCCGCCCGGTGTTCAGGGTGATCAGCGCGAGCTTCAGCCCCTGACCCTCGCCCCAGAGCACGTTCTCCCGCGGAACCCGCACGTTCGTGAAGCGGATCACGCCGTTCTCGATCCCGCGCAGACCCATGAACTGGCAGCGGTGCACCACTTCCACGCCCGGCCAGTCGCGCTCCACGATGAACGCCGTGATCCCACGGCGCGACTTCCCGTCCTTCGACGGCGTCCGCGCCATCACCACCATGATCTCCGCCACCGGGCCGTTCGTGCACCAGAGCTTCTCGCCGTTCAGGATGTACGCCTGGCCATCCTCCGTCGGCTCCGCGGTGGCGCTGATCCTCGCCGGGTCCGAGCCCACGTCCGGCTCCGTCAGCGCGAACGCCGAAACCGCGCCCTTCGCCAGCCGCGGCAGGTACTTCTTCTTCTGCTCCTCGGTCCCGAACATCTTCAGCGGCTGTGGCACGCCGATCGACTGGTGCGCCGAAAGCCAGACCGCGAGCGCCGCACACCGCGAGCTGATCAGGGCAATGGCCCGGTTGTACCCCCGCTGGTTGATCCCCAGTCCGCCGTACTCCACGGGGATCTTGATCCCGAACGCCCCCAGCTCCCGCAGGCCGTCGATGACCTCCGGCGGTACCCGGTCCTCCCGCTCGATCGCCTCCGGATCCACCTTCTCCCGCAGGAACGTCTCCAGCCGGGCCAGGAACGCCTCGGTCCGCGCCTCCTGCTCAGGATCCTCCTCGGGGAACGGATGGATCAGGTCCAGGCGGAGCCGGCCGAGGAACAATTCCTTCACGAAGCTCGGCTTTGCCCACTCTTTCTCGCGTGCGGCTTCCGCGACCGCGCGGGCCTCACGCTCCGTGACCTGCACAGCCGTCGTGCTCATTAGCCCCCCTGGCGTAGGATGTATTTGGCGATCGTTTGCAACTGCATGTTGCTCGTCCCCTCATAGATCGTGCCGATCTTCGCATCGCGGTACAGCTTCTCCACGGGGTACTCCCGGGTGAAGCCGTAGCCGCCGAACAGATCTATGCACTGGGACGCGATCCGTTGGGCCGCCTGGGATGCATAGAGCTTGGCCATGGCGGCCTCGACCAGGAACGGCTGCCGCGCGTCCTTGAGGCGCGCGGCGTTGTAGACCATGAGGCGCATGGCCTCGAGTTCGGTGCGCATCTGGGCGAGCTGGAACTGCACGCCCTGGAACTCGGCGATGGGGCGGCCGAACTGCTCGCGCTCCTGCACGTAGCGGAGCGTATGGTCCAGCGCGCCCTGCGCGAGGCCGACCATCTGGGCGCCGATCCCGATCCGCCCCTCATTCAGCGTCTCGATCGCGATCTTGTACCCCTTGCCGACCTCGCCCAGCACGTTCTCCGGCGGGACCACGCAGCCGTCCAGGATCAGCTCCACCGTGGACGATGCGCGAATGCCGAGCTTGTTCTCCTTCTTGCCCACGGAGAAGCCGGGCGTGTCGCGCTCGACGATGAACGCGGTGATGCCCCTGTAACCCTTTTCAGGGTCCACGTTCGCGAAGACGATGAAGATGCCGGCCTCGCCGCCGTTCGTGATCCAGAGCTTGCGGCCGTCGAGCTGCCAGCCGCCGTCCACCTGGCGGGCGCGGGTCTGGAGCGCGAACGCGTCCGAGCCGGAGCCGGCCTCGGAGAGGGCGTACGCGCCGACGGTGTCCGTGGCGAGCCGGGAGAGGAACCGCTCCTTCTGCTCCTCGGTGCCGTAGCGCAGGATGCAATTGTTGACGAGCGTGTTCTGCACGTCCACGAGGACGCCGACGCTCGGATCGATGCGGGAGATCTCCTCGACCACGAGCACCGCGGTGAAGAAGGACGCGTTCGTCCCGCCCCACCGTTCCGGGATCTCCACGCCCATGATGCCGAGCTCGAAGAGCTGGCGGATCAGTTCGGGATCCATGCGGCCCGCTTCGTCCATCTCCGCGACGCGGGGGGCGATGACCTCTTCGGCGAACTCGCGGACCGCGTCGCGGAACTGGGCTTCCTCTTCGCTGAGCAGGGTCAGGGGCTGACGGGCTGTATCGGGGAGCAACAGGGCCATGTGGTTCTCCTTTGCCTGGATTGCGTCGTCACTCGGGCGAATTCTAAAGAGTGGGTCCGGCGCGGGCCAGATGCTGCCGTCGACAGAGATGACCTGCCGTGACGAAATCGTACCCTGAACCGCCCTGGACGCTCCGCGGCCGGGCCGTGGCCTTCCCGCTCCTGTTGAGGCGCGACCTGGTGGCGATGCCGGCGCCGCTCGAGCCGCTCTCGTTCGGCGGGCGGGTGCCCGGCGTGGCCATCGTCGCGTGGTACGGCCCGGGCTCGAGTCTCGAGTACCACGAACTGGCCGTGCTGGCCGCGGCGCGCTGCGGCGGACGGGTGGGGGCGTCCGTGCTGGAGCTCCGGGTCGACGATCCGGCGAGCGAGGCCGGCGGGCGCGAGGTCTGGGGGCTGGACAAGCGGTTGGCGGCGTTCGACTGGGCAGCCGCCGGCCGGTCGGAGACGGTCCGGGTCGGCGACGGCGCGGAGTTCCGCTTCACCGCGCGATTCCGGCACCTCTTCGGCCGGGCGTTGCCGATTCCCGCCGTGCCGCTGCGCGCATTCGTGGCGCGGGAGGGTCGGCCGTACGCGTTCGCCGTGCGGGTCTCCGGGCGGGTCCGGCCCGTGCGCCTGGAGGAGGGGATCGTGGCGTGGTCGCACGCGCCCCGAGGGATCGGCGAGGCGGTCGACCCCGAGACGACGCCGCGCGCGGCCCGGCCCGGTCATGCGCGGTCCGGTGAGCCCCGCACCGGGATCCGGCTCGCCGGGCTGCCTCGCCTGGGGCCCGGATTCGGGCTCGCCTTCGAGCGGCTCCACGCGCGCGTGGATGCGCCCCGGCCGATTTGACGTGGCCCCGGTGCCCGCTAGATTAGCCGCCCATGAAGCCAGACCGCTCGACGGATCCGTTGCGCCAGGACGTGAGGAGTGGCGCCGCCGAGCTGGCGCGCCGGGCCATCTCGCTCTTCGAGGAGGCCATCGAGGCGCCCGGCGCGGAGGATGTCGACGCGTTCCGGGCCGAACTCGTCGAGCTCTCCCTCCGCATCCTGGCGGCACAGCCGTCCATGGCCGGGCTCGTCGGCCTGGCCGCGTCCGTGGTGCGGGCGGCGTCCGGCACCGCGGATCTGGAGGCTGCACGCGACGAGGCACGCCGCGCCGTCGTCGCCTTCCGCACCCGGCTCGACCAGGCCACCCGCGAGATCGCGGCCCGCGCGGACGGGCTCATCCCCGCCGGCGGCCGCGTGCTCACGCTCTCCTCCTCGTCCACGGTCCGGCTCGCGCTCCTCGAGGCCGCAAAACGACGCGCGTTCGACGTGATCTGCCTCGAGGGCCGGCCGAACCTGGAGGGCCGGGAGCTCGCCGCGGCCCTCGCCGGAGCCGGCATCCGCGTGACCCTCGCCGTGGACGCCGCGATCTGCGCCCTGATCCGGGGCTGTGACGTGGTCCTCTGCGGCGCCGACTCGATCGGCGACCTGGGCGTGGTCAACAAGATCGGGACCCGCGCCGCGGCCCTCGCCGCCCGCAGCGCCGGCATCCCGATCTACGCGCTCGCCGATACCAGCAAGATCCTGCCGGCCGGGTTCCCACAGCCCGTGGAGGACGACCGGCCCGGCCACGAGGTCTGGCCGGACGCGCCCCCCGGCGTCACCATCTGGAACCGCTACTTCGAGGCGACGCCGCTCTCCCTCTTCGCCGGCGTGGTCACCGAGGAGGGGCTCCGCACCGCCGATGAGCTGGATCGGATCCGGTCCAGCATCGAAGTGCCGGCGGAACTCCGGCGCCACCTCTTCCAGACCTGAGCGGGTCGGCCCGCGCCCGTTCGGTACGAGCGGCGCCGGCGTGCGGTCGATGGGCCGCGCGGGAGGTGAGAGTCCGGCGGCCGTCCGGCAGTGCGGCGCGCCACGGCGAAAACACGGCGAAAAAACGGGAGCGCCGCCGGCTCCGGGAGTCCCGGTTCCGACGGCGCTCCTTGCGTCTGCCGCGACCCGACGCGATGCCGCAAGGGCACCCATCGGCGCGGACAGAGGTCGCGTTTCGAATCGGCTAGGCGCCGATGCGGCGATCGCTTGCCCGTGTCAGGTCGCGGTCGAGACTCGTACTTGGCAAGGGATCACCTCCTTTGTTGAGTGGACGACTGGGGCGTGGACACTAGCGGGCCCTTCCTCCCGCGGTCCGCCGGTCGCGCCTCCTGGCGTCGCGCCGGCGGCCCTGATCCGCGCACGAGGCGCGATTTCCTGCTGCTACTCTACCCCTCCCCCCTGAGTTCCGCAAGCCTCGTTCCTCGCTTGATCCCGGGCGCCGCCTCCGTTATACTCCGCCGCGTTGTCGGTTGTAGACGTGTCCCCCTCGATTCGCCGTTCAGGGCCCTCCCTCCCCGCGAACCGGGGCGGCACCTCCTTCCGACCGTCACACAACGGACAGGAGCGTGCCCCCATGGATGAAAGCCCGACAGACGAATTCGTCAAACGCGTCCGCACGGTGCGGCACGACGCCAGCAATCCGCTGACCGCGGCGCTCGGCCACGTCCAGCTCCTCCTCGACGATCCCGACATCCAGGACGAGCGCGTGCTCGCGACGCTCCGTACGATCGAGGGGGAACTCCGACGGCTGGTGACGATCCTGAACGGCCTCACCGCGGCCCGCGGAGGCGCGGACGAGCGCGGGCCGGAGGCCGACCCGGCCGGCGTCGGCCCTCCTTGACGCTCGTAGGGCGCGGCTCTATTCTCAGCCCACTGACTGACATGTGACCGCAGCTACTGACCATAAATTCGGCCGCGCACGGAGGCACCATGTCGGAGATCCCGCCGGACCTGTTCTACACCGAGGAGCACGAGTACCTCAAGCCGACGGACGAGGAGGGCGTCTACTACGTCGGCATCACGGATTACGCGCAAGGCGAGCTGGGGGACATCGTCTACGTCGAGCTGCCCGGCGTGGGCGACCGGTTCGCGCGCATGGAGCCGTTCGGCACGGTCGAGGCCGTCAAGGCGGTCAGCGACCTCTACTGCCCGGTCTCGGGCGAGGTCGTCGAGACGAACACCGCGCTGGAGGACGATCCCTCGCTGATCAACAGCGATCCGTACGGCGAAGGGTGGATGCTCAAGCTGCGGGTGGACGACCCATCGGAACTGGACAACCTGCTCGGCGCCGCCGAGTACGCATCGCACATCGGCGAATCGGCCTGAATGTCATACATACCGCACAGCGACGCGGATGTCCGGCACATGCTGGACGTCATCGGCGTCGGATCGATCGAAGAGCTCTTTGCCCAGATCCCGCAGGAGTACCTGCTCGATCGGCCGCTCGATCTCCCGCCGCCGCTCTCGGAGTGGGAGGTCGCGCGGCTGCTGTCCGAGCGGGCCGCGGCGAACGAGTCGCTCGTCTGCTTCGCGGGTGGCGGGCTCTACGACCATTACGTCCCGGCGGTCGTGGACCAGATCCTGCGCCGCTCGGAGTTCTACACGGCGTACACGCCGTACCAGCCGGAGGTCAGCCAGGGCACGCTCCAGGCCATCTACGAATTCCAGTCGATGATCTGTGAGCTGACCGGGATGGACGCGGCGAACGCATCCATGTACGACGGCGCGACGGCCACGGCCGAGGCCATGCTAATGAGCCACTCGGTGAGCCGGGGCCGGCGTCGCGGCGTGGTGATCGCGGGGACGCTGCATCCGCACTACCGGCAGGTCATCGAGACGTACAACAGCGGGGTCCAGCTGGATCTCCGCACGGTGGGGCACGGGCCGGACGGGACGCTGGACCTGGACGCACTGCGCGATGCCGTGAACGACGACACCGCGGCGGTCATCGTGCAGAGCCCGAACTTCTACGGGATCATCGAGGACTGGTCGGCCGCGGCGGAGATCGCGCATGCGGCCGGGGCGCTCCTCGTGGCCGTGTTCGACCCGGTCAGCCTCGCGCTGCTCAAGACGCCGGGCGAGTGCGGCGCGGACATCGCGGTGGGGGAGGGGCAGGGGTTGGGCAATGCGCTCAGCTTCGGCGGGCCGGCGCTCGGCCTCTTCGCCTGCCGGATGGAGTTCGTGCGGCAGATGCCCGGGCGCATCGCGGGCGCGACAGTGGACGAGAACGGCCGCCGCGGCTACGTGCTCACGCTCCAGACGCGGGAGCAGCACATCCGCCGGGAGCGGGCCACGTCGAACATCTGCACGAACCACGCGCTGAACGCGCTGGCCGCGACGGTCTATCTCGCGGCCGTGGGCCGCGCCGGGCTGCAGCGCGTGGCGGAGACCTCGCTGCGCGGCGCGCACTACGCGTTCGAACGGATCACCGCGCTCGACGGTTTCGAGCCGCTCTTCCCCGGCGGCCGGTTCTTCAAGGAGTTCGCGGTGCGGACCCCGCGGCCCGCGCGGGAGCTGGTGGCCCGTGCGCGCCAGCACGGAATCCTGGCCGGGATACCGCTCGACCGCTTCGGCGGCCGGCTCGGGGTCGACGATGGTCTCTTGATCGCCGTCACGGAGAAACGGAGCAGAGCGGAGATCGATCGCCTGGTCGAAGTGCTCGCCGATTGATCCCGCGGCGGACGCGAAAGGAGATCGACATGGCTCGTATCATCTGGCACGGGCACTCGTGCTTCACGCTCATCACGGACGATGGCGTGCGCATCATGTTCGATCCGTGGCTGGACGAGAATCCGGCCGCGGACATCACCACGGACGACGTCGAGGCGCTCGACTACATCCTGGTCAGCCACGGGCACTTCGACCACTTCGCGGACGCCATCGGCCTGGCGAAGAAGACCGGCGCGACCCTCGTGAGCTCGTACGAGATCGTCTCGTACGCGGAGAGCAAGGGGGTGCGGAGCGGCCACGGCATGAGCATCGGCGGCGGCTACCGGTTCCCGTTCGGCTACGTGAAGATGACTCCCGCGCTGCACGGGCCGGGGGTCGCAGGGGACGAGGGCCCGTTCGCGGCCATGCCCGGCGGGTGGTGGCTGGACATGAACGGGAAGCGCCTGTACCACGCCGGCGACACCGCGCTGATCATGGAGATGCAGCTCCTGGCGGGGAAGGTCGACGTGGCGCTGCTCCCGATCGGCGACAACTACACGATGGGCCCCGAGGACGCGGCCGCGGCGGTCGGGATGATCCGGCCGAAGGTCGTGATCCCGATGCACTACAACACGTTCGACCTGATCAGACAGGACCCCGGTGAATTCGCTCGCCTGGTGGGGGATCGGGCGGAGGTCGTGATCCTGCGGCCGGGCGATAGCTATAACTTCTGATTTCGGTATGGATCGAGCACCATTCCCGTTCAGGGACCACGTCCCGCCGTTGATCTTCGAGCGGTCCCGGCCGGGCCGCCGTGGTGTGGCGGTCCCGGCCGGCGATGTTCCGGACCGGCCGCTGGACGAGCTGCTGCCGCCGGAACTCCGCCGGGCCGACGCGCCGGGCCTGCCGGAGGTTCCCGAGAACGAGGTGGTTCGGCACTACACGGATCTGTCGATCCGGAACCACCACGTGGACCGGGGCTTCTACCCGCTCGGGTCGTGTACGATGAAGTACAACCCGAAGATCAACGAGGAGATGGCGCGGCTCCCCGGATTCGCGGGCGCGCACCCGCTCGCGCCGGACAGCGCGGTGCAGGGCGCGCTCCGGCTCCAGTACGAGCTGCAGCAGTACCTCGCGGAGATCAGCGGGATGGACGCGGTCACGCTCCAGCCGGCGGCGGGCGCGCACGGGGAGCTGACGGCCGTGTTCATGATGCGCGCGTATCACGAGGCGCAGGGCAAGCCCCGGAGCAAGATCCTGATCCCGGACACGGCGCACGGGACGAACCCGGCCACGGTGGCGCTCGCGGGATTCCGCGTGGTCACCCTGAAGTCCAACGCCGAGGGGCTCGTGGACGTGCGGGAGCTGGAGGCCGCGCTGGACGATGACGTGGCCGGCTTCATGGTCACGAACCCGAACACGCTCGGCAAGTTCGAGCGGCGGATCGGGGAGATCTCGGCGCGGGTGCACGAGGCCGGCGGGCTCATGTACATGGACGGCGCGAACCTGAATGCGCTCATGGGGATCGCGCGTCCGGGCGACATGGGCTTCGACGTCATGCACTTCAACCTGCACAAGACGTTCAGCACGCCGCACGGCGGCGGCGGGCCGGGCGCGGGGCCGGTCGGCGTGAAGGAGCACCTGACCCCGTTCCTGCCCGTCCCGGTCATCGTGGAGGAGAACGGCGTGTACCGCCGGGAGTGGGACCGGCCGCAGTCGATCGGCAAGGTCCACGGCTTCCACGGGAACTTCGGGATGCACGTCCGGGCGCTGACGTACATCCGGATGCTGGGCAACACCGGCGTGCGGGAGACCGCCCGGACCGCCGTGCTGAACGCCGCGTACGTGGCGGCCAGGTTGAAGGGCACGTACGACCTGCCGTACGGGACCGGGCTGCACGAATCGGTCTTCAGCGGCACGCCGCTCCGGCAGTACGGCGTGAAGACCATGGATGTGGCGAAGCGACTGCTGGACTATGGCGTGCACGCGCCGACCATCTACTTCCCGCTGATCGTGCCCGAGGCGCTGATGATCGAGCCGACGGAGACCGAGACGCTCGAGGAGCTCGACCGCTTCGTGGAGGCGATGCTGCAGATCGCGCGGGAGGCGGCGGAGACGCCGGAGGTCGTGACGACCGCGCCCCACACCACGCCGGTCCGGCGGCTGGACGAGGGGCGGGCGGCGAGGCAGCCGGACATCCGATGGAGTGGCGGCTGATCGAAAGCGATGCGCCAGCCGCCGGCGCGGAGAACATGGCTCTCGACCACGCGTTGTTCGAGAGTGTCCAGACGGGCGGCCTCCCGGCCGTCCGTTTCTACCGCTGGGATCCTCCCTGTCTCTCCCTCGGCCGCAACCAGCCGGCCGCCGACCGGATCGACCGGGCCCGTATGGAGCGGGCCGGGGTCGACGTGGTCCGGCGGCCGACTGGCGGCCTGGCCGTCTGGCACGACCGTGAGCTGACGTACGCGGTGGTGGTGCCGGTCGGCGTGCTCGGCTCACCCCGTGAGACGTATGTGGCCGTGAACCGCGCGCTCGTGGCCGGACTCCGGCGCTTGGGCGTGCGGGCCGAGGTGTCCGGCGGCGGTCGTGGGGCGACGTCGCGTACAGCAGCCTCCGGCGCGCTGCTCGGCGATGCCGGCGGCGTCTGCTTCCGGGAGGCCGCGCCCGGCGAGGTGGTGGCGGGCGGCCGGAAGCTGATCGGGAGCGCGCAACGGACGGAGCGCCGGGTCGTGCTCCAGCACGGCTCGCTGCTGCTGGACGGGGACCAGCGCATCGTGGCCGAGCTGATCCCGGGCCCGGCCGGCCCGCCGCCGGCCACGCTCCGGGACGTCCTCGGCCGGATCCCGGACTGGCCCGAGCTCGTGTCGGCCATGCGCGCCGGCTTCGAAGAGGCGCTGGGCATTCGTCTTGCGCCCGCCGCCCCGTCCCCCGGGGAGCGGGCGCGCATCGAGGCGCTCGTGGAACATTACCGGTCCGCCGCGTGGACCTGGCGGCGCTGACCACCGAGGACACAGCGAGGTTCCGAATGGCTGATCGAGTCCCGACCGGCCCGGCCGTTGCCCGTCTGGCCAGAGCGATGCTCGCCGCGGCCGTCATCCTCACCGGCTGCCGCGCGGACCGGGCCGCGGAGGAAATCGAGACCGGCGAGCCGCAGCCGGGCGGCACGGTGGTCGTCGGGATGCGCACCGACTTCAGCGGATTCAACCCCGTCACGAACACGGCGGTCTACACGGACGAGGTCATGAAGTACGGGCTGTTCACGCCGCTCGTGCAGTACGACGGCGATCTGAACGTGGTCCCGTACCTGGCCGAGGGATGGGAGCTGGAGGGGGACACGGCGGTCATCTTCTATCTCCGGCAGGACGTCCGCTGGCATGACGGGCAGCCGGTCACCGCCGAGGACGTGAAGTTCACCTTCGACCTGGCGAAGGACCCGGCGACCGGCTCCCTGATCGGGTCCGCGTTCCTGACGGAGGTCGAGAGCGCCACGGTCATCGACGACCACACGATCCGCTTCGACTTCGTCCGGCCCCACGCGCAGGCGCTGGAGAGCTTCTGGTGGCCGCCCGTCCCGGCGCACCTCCTGCGCGGCATCCCGCCCGCGGAGCTGCGCAACGCGGAGTACAACCGCCGGCCGGTGGGGAGCGGGCCGTACCGCTTCGTGGAGTGGCGCGCCAACGACCGGCTGGTCATCGAACGCAATCCGGACTTCCCGGAGGGCCTCGGCGGGCCGCCGTACCTGGACCGGATCGTGTTCCGGATCATCCCGGAGCCGGCCACGCTGATGACGGAGCTGGTGACGGGCGGGATCCAGGTGAACATCCCGCTCACGCCGGAGCAGACGGCGCAGATCGAGCGGAGCCCGGAGTTCGACCTGTTCGCGTTCCCGGGCAGGACGTTCTACTACATCGGCTGGAACACCCGGCGTGCGCCGTTCACGGATGCGCGCGTGCGCCGGGCCATGACGCTGGCCATCGACCGGCAGGAGATCATCGACGCGCTCCTGTTCGGCTACGGGACGGAGGCCACGGGGACGATCCCGCCGTGGCACCCGCTTTATCCGGAAGACGTCGTGCCGCTCCCCTACAACCCGACCCAGGCCGGGCTGCTCCTGGACGAGGCCGGGTTCCTGGACCGTGACGGGGACGGCATCCGCGAGGACGCGCAGGGGCGTCCGTTCCGCTTCGAACTCCTCGTGAGCGATGCGCCGCTCAACCGCTCCGTGGCCGAGGTCGTGCAGAACCACCTCCGCCGGGTGGGCGTGGACGCCCGGATCCGGGTCCTGGAGTTCCAGACCCTGTTGATCCAGCACCGCGCCCGGGATTTCGACGCCGTCCTCACGAGCTGGGTGCTGGACAACTTCCAGGTCGCGTCCTCCCCGATCGCGCTCTTCCACTCGCGCTGGGCGGACGTGCCTCAGTCCACGAACCGCAGCGGGTTCGCGAACGCGGAGATGGACCGGCTCATGGAGGCGGGCGCGGCCGCCACGGACCCCCGGGAGGCCCGGCGGATCTGGCGCGAGTTCACGGTGCTCCTCCAGGAGGAACAGCCGTTCACCTTCATGTTCTGGCTGGACGAGCTGGCCGCGTCCAGCCGGCGGGTGAGGAACGTGGTGATGGATCCGCGAGGCGAGCTGCTCAGCATGCCCGGGTGGTGGCTCGCCGGCGCGCGCCGCGGCGGCTGACCGCCGGCAACCCGGCCCGGACGGGAGACCATGGCTCCGTACATCCTGCGAAGGCTCCTCGGCGCCGTCCCCCTGCTGCTGGGCGTGGCCACCATCATCTTCTTCGTGCTGAACCTCGCGCCGGGGGACCCCACCGCCTACTTCTACAGCCCCGGCGCATCGCCGGAGGTGATCGAGCAGCTCCGCAGGAACTTCGGGCTCGATGAGCCGCTCGGCGTGCGCTACGTGCGCTGGCTCGGCGCGTTCCTGACCGGCAACTTCGGCTACTCCTTCGGCCACGGCCGGCCCGTGTGGGACGTGATCGCGGAAGCGCTCCCGAACACGCTGATGCTGACCGGCCTCGCCCTCATCGCCGTGTTCGTGATCGGCGTGATCGTGGGGACGTTCCAGGCGGTGAGGCAGAACTCGGTGGCGGACGCCTCCCTGAGTGTGGTCTCGCTCTTCTTCTACTCCATGCCGTCGTTCTGGCTCGGGCTCATGCTGATGCTCCTCTTCGCGCTGAAGGCGCACGAGTGGGGCTGGCCGATCGCGCTGCCGCCGACCGGCATGACGAGCGTGGACTACGAGTTCCTGTCCACGCCGGAGAAGATCTGGGACCGGATCCGGCACCTGATCCTGCCGGTCAGCACGCTGACGCTCGTGCTCGCCGCGGGGATCGCCCGTTACACCCGGGGACAGATGCTGGAGGTGATCCGCCAGGACTACATCCGCACGGCGCGGGCGAAGGGGTTGCCCGAGCGGACGGTGATCGCCCGGCACGCGCTGCGCAACTCGTTGATCCCGGTGATCACGCTGCTCGGGCTCTATCTGCCGTTCCTGTTCAGCGGTGCGGTGTTCGTGGAGACGATCTTCTCGTGGCCGGGGATGGGCCGGATCATCGTGACCGCGATCGCGCAGCGGGACTACCCGCTCGTCATGGCGACGAGCTTCATCTTCTCGGCGATGGTCGTGCTCGGCAGCCTGATCGCGGACGTGCTCTACGCGGTGGTGGACCCGAGGATCCGGTATGACTGACGAGTCGCCCCGGACGGAGCTGGAGGCGGCCGCGGGCCGCGGGCCGACGCCGCCGGAGCGGGCTGGGGGGGCCGCCCCCGCGGCCGGCGCGGCCGCATCCGGTGTGGTGCCGGGGCAGGCCGCGGCCGAGCGGGGGGCGCTGGCCGCGGAGGCTCCGATCGGGCCGGTGCCGCGCGTGGCCCTCGTCGCCTCGGCGCTCCTCCCCGGCGCGGGGCATCTCCTGATCGGAGCGTGGGGGCGCGGTGTGCCGCTCCTCTTCGCCTGGGGCGTGCAGCTCGCGGTGGCGTTCCTGGCCCGCGGCCGGATCCTGGCCGTGCGGGCGAACGGCTCCCTCGACGACTACGTGGCCGTGGCCGCCCTCGCCCTCGGGCTCGGAGTGGTCTGGGCGCTCGCGCTCCGGGACCTGGTAGTGGCGCCCCGGCGCGCGCTCCGCCGGCCCGGCGACTCCCAGTGGCGGATCGCCGCCCGGCACTTCCGCAGGAACCGGGTGGCGCTCGCGGGACTCGCGGTCATCGTCGTCCTGTACTTCGTGGCCGTGCTCGCGCCGCTGATCGCGCCGTACGACCCGATCGCGCAGCAGGACATCGTCCGGACCGCGTACCTCCCGCCATCGTCCGAACACTGGCTCGGGACCGACCGGTTCGGCCGCGACGTGCTCAGCCGCATGATCTACGGCGCCCGGGTCTCGCTCTCCATCGGGTTCATCGCCACGGCGATCAGCGTCACGGTCGGCACGCTGATCGGCGCCGTGGCCGGGTACCTGGGCGGCCGGGTGGACGCCGCGCTCATGCGCTTCACGGACATGGTCCTGTCGTTCCCGCGGCTGATCCTGCTGATCCTCGTGGTGGCGCTCTTCGAGCCGTCGCTCACGGTGATCATCGCGGTGCTCGGACTCACCCAGTGGCCCGGCACCACGAGGATCGTGCGGGGCGAGGTCCTGAGCCTGCGCGAGCGGGAGTTCATCCAGGCCGCGCGGGTCCTGGGGATGAGCGGCCCGCGCATCATCCTGCGCCACCTGGTGCCGAACGTGCTGGCCCCGGTGATCGTGACCGCGACGCTCGGGATCGGGAACACGATCGTGCTGGAGGCCGGGCTCTCCTTCCTCGGGCTCGGGCTGCCGCCGCCCACGCCGACCTGGGGGAGCATGGTCAACGAGGGGCGGGAGAACCTGCTCGGCGCCTGGTGGGTCTCGACCTTCCCGGGCCTGGCCATCGTCTTCACGGTCCTGGCGTTCAACCTGGTGGGGGACGGGCTGCGGGACGCCCTGGACCCGCGCTTGAGGCGATGATGCCGCTGCTCGAAGTCACGGACCTGCGCACCTATTTCGAGACCGAGGACGGCGTGGCGCGCGCCGTGGACGGCGTCTCGTTCGCCATCGAGCGCGGAGAGGTCCTGGGGATCGTGGGCGAGAGCGGATCGGGGAAATCGGTGACGTCGCTCTCCATCATGGGCCTGATCCCCGAGCCGCCGGGCCGGATCATGCCCGGGAGTTCGATCCGGCTCCGAGGCAGGGACCTGGTGGGGCTGCCGCCGTCGGAAATGCGCCGGATCCGCGGCAACGACATCGCCATGATCTTCCAGGAGCCGATGACGTCCCTCAACCCGGTGTACCCGGTGGGCGACCAGATCGCCGAGGCGGTGCGGGTGCACCGGCCGGTCTCGAAGCGGGACGCGCGGGCCCGGGCGGTCGAGCTCCTGCGGCTCGTGGGGATCCCTGCGCCCGAGCAGCGCGCGGCCGACTACCCGCACCAGCTCTCCGGCGGGATGCGCCAGCGGGTCATGATCGCCATGGCGCTCGCGTGCGAGCCGGACCTGCTGATCGCGGACGAGCCGACCACGGCGCTGGACGTGACGATCCAGGCGCAGATCCTCGAGTTGCTCGCCGGGTTGAGGGAGCGGCTCGGGATGGCGATCCTGCTCATCACCCACGATCTCGGCGTGGTGGCGGAGGTGTGCGACCGGGTCGTGGTCATGTACGCGGGCCGGGTGATGGAGCAGGGGAGCGTGCGGCAGATCTTCGAGAACCCGCGGCACCCGTACACCCGGGGGCTGCTCCGGGCGATCCCACGGCTGGGCGAACGGACCGACCGGCTCGCGGTGATCCCCGGCAACGTGCCGAGCCCCGCGGAGTGGCCGCACGGCTGCCGGTTCCACCCGCGCTGCCCGTACGGCTGGGAGCTCTGCGTGCAGGCGGAGCCCGAACTGTTCGACGCCGCGCCCGGCCACGGCTCCCGGTGCTGGCTCGAACATCATCCGGAGCGCCGGGCCGCCGCGGATCGCGCGCGCGGCTCGTACGGCGGCTTCGGGCGCGGTGCGCCGCCGGACGCGACCCCGCCCGCCGAGCGGTACCATCGGGTTGCCGACGCGCGGGAGACCGGTTCGCCCGCGGAGGCCGCGCCCCCCGACTCGCCTGCCCGGCCCCTCGCCGAACGGCCCGACCTGGAGGAGGACATCCAGCGATGACCGAGCCGTCACGGACCCTGCCGCCGGCGAAAGGGGACAGCGACCTCCGGGGTCGCACCTTCGACGACGTGGCTCCACCCGACGACGCGCTCCTCGTGGTCCGCGGGCTCCGCAAGGAGTTTCCCGTCCGGCGCGGGGTGCTCGGGCGCGTCGTGAGCCGGATCCGCGCCGTCGACGGCGTCTCCTTCTGGGTACGCCGCGGCGAGACGCTCGGCCTGGTCGGCGAGTCGGGGTCCGGCAAGACCACCACCGGCCGCACCCTGCTCCGGCTCATCGAGCCGACCGCCGGGACCGCGCTGTTCGACGGACGGGACATCTTCGCCATGTCCCGGCAGGAACTCCGGCGCCTTCGCCGCCGCGCCCAGATCGTGTTCCAGGACCCGTACGGGTCGCTCAACCCGCGGATGACCGTCGGGGACACGCTCCTCGAGGTGCTCCGGGTGCACGGGATCGCCAGAGGAGCCGCGGCCCGGCGGCGGGTGGCCGAGCTCCTCGAGCTGGTGGGGCTCTCCCCCGAGCACGCGAACCGGTACCCCCACGAGTTCAGCGGCGGGCAGCGCCAGCGCATCGGCATCGCCCGGGCGCTCTCGGTGGAGCCCGAGTTCATCGTGTGCGACGAGCCCGTTTCCGCGCTCGACGTCTCCGTCCAGGCCCAGGTCCTGAACCTCCTCATGGACCTCCGGGACCGGCTCGGCCTGGCCTATCTGTTCATCGCCCACGACCTCGGCGTCATCGACCACGTCAGCGACCGGATCGCGGTCATGTACCTGGGGCGAATCGTCGAGATCGGGGATCGGGACGACGTCGTCCGGAACCCGAAGCACCCGTACACCCGTTCGCTCCTGTCCGCGGTGCCGGTCCCGGAGCCCGGCGCCCGCCGTGAGCGCATCGTGCTCACCGGCGACGTGCCCAGCCCGGCGAACCCGCCGTCGGGCTGCCCGTTCCACCCCCGGTGCCCGCACCCGCTCAAGGACGCGGACTGCGCCCGGATCACTCCGCCGCTGGCGGAGAAGGCACCCGGCCATTTCGCCGCGTGTATCAAGGAGCCGGCGCATCTGGAGGAGAACCCTTGACACGGTTCGCGGATGCGTCTATGTTGCACGGCACCCTCGCGTAGAAATTCAGTCACAATCCCTGGTTCGCGCGCCCATGGCCGGGCGTGCGTCGACACCGCTGGAGGTCAACTTGAGCAGTCTAGGCACCTTCACACTGGCCCTGCTCCAGATCCCGGGTTTGGAGGCCCCCGATCTCACGTTCTCTGAGTGGTTCGCTCAGCTGTGGCGCGACGGCGGCTTCATGATGTGGCCGCTTGGGGCGTGCGCCGTCATCGGTCTGGTGGTCATCATCTGGAAGCTCGTTGACATGACCAACAAGACCATGCGCACGCGGAAGGTCCTGCGCGAGGTCGACACGCTGATGGCCCAGCGCAAGGTGAACGAGGCACTCCAGGTAGCCCGGGAGTCGAACACGCCGGCGGGCCGCATCCTGGTCGCTGGTCTCGAGCGTCGGGAAGAGGGCGCCGACCGGGTGATCAAGGCCATTGAGAACGTGGGCATGATCGAGCTCGCGGGGCTGGAGAAGGGGATGGTCTGGCTCGCGACGGTCGCCACGGTGGCGCCGCTGCTCGGCTTCCTGGGCACCGTCATGGGGATGATCGAGGCGTTCCAGGCGATCGAGCTAGCGGGCGAGGTCGAGGCGACGCTGGTGGCGGGTGGTATTAAGGTGGCGCTGATCACGACCGCAGCGGGGCTGGCGATCGCGATCCCGGTCAACATTGCGCACAACTACTTCGTGTCGAAGGTCGACCAGCTCGTCATCGACATGGAGGAGTCGGCACAGAAGTTGATCGACTCCCTCCACCAGATGAGGGTTGGCTCAGCAGCGGGGTGATCGCATTGACGACAGGTACAGTGCGCACGGGGGGCCACCGACTCGGTGGCCTTCTGTGTTTGGGGCTCGTGGCCCAGTTGCTCGTGGGCTGTGGCGGTGGCGGCCCGAGGCAGCCGGGGCCGGATGGCGGACCGACGTTCGGGCGGCCGCTGGACAGTTACCGTCAGCTCGGGCTGGTTGCCGGTACGCGGGAGTTCCCGGTGGTCGCGAGTTTCTCGACCTTTGCCGGGCCGGCGGATTCCACGCTGGTGCTGTTCGGGCTGTCGCTGCCGAACAGCGCGCTGCGTTTCCAGAGGGACGGCCAGGGCTTCAAGGGCGAGTACACGGTCACGCTGACGTTCAAGAAGGACGGCGAGCCGGTGAAGCGGGTGGAGCGGCGGGAGGTGGTACGGGTCGCGAGCTTCGCGGAGACCGGTCGCACGGAGGAGAGCGTGGTGTTCCAGCACCTGGTGGCGCTCCCTCCGGGTGAGTACGAGGTCGAGATCGTCAGCGGGGACGCGTACAGCTCGCGGGGGTACCGGACGAATCGGGAGCTGACGGTGCCGGCGTACGGTGGGGGTGGGCGGAAGATCGCGGACCCGCTGCCGGTATACCGGGTGGAGGGTCGCGTGGACCCGGCGGAGCTTCCGGACATGATCGCGAACCCGCGGCGGACGGTGGCGTACGGCATGGGCTCGCCCCTGCTGTACCTGGAGGCGTACGACGTGGAGCCCGGGTATCCGGTCGCGGTCCGGGTCGTGGATGAGCGGGACCAGGAGATCTGGCAGACGCGGGTGGAGCTGCAGCAGGGGAACCCCGAGCTGCGGTACGCGGCGGTGGAGATCCCGGCGTCCGCGCTGCCGCTGGGGCGGTTGTGGGTGGAGGTGGCGAGTGAAGTGGGCGGTGAGCAGCTCTCGTCCCGGTCTCCGCTGATCATCACCATCTCGGACCAGTGGATGGTGGCGAACTTCGAGGAGGTGCTGGCGTTCCTCAGCTACATTGCGACGGACGAGGAGCTGGACTCGCTGAGGAAGGCGGATCCGGAAGAGCGCCGGGAGCTGTGGGAGCGGTTCTGGGAGCGGCGGGATCCGGTCCCTGCCACACCGACGAACGAGTTCCGGGAACAGTTCTTCGAGCGGATCCGGGTGGCCACGGAGCAGTTCGGGGAGCCGGGCAAGGAGGGGTGGCGGACGGACCGGGGCGAAGTCTACATCGTGCTCGGGATGCCGGACCATGCGTACGAGCGGAGCATCCAGCGCATGGAGACGGCGGCGGGGACCCGGGCGTTGATCTGGATCTACGAGCGGACGCCGTCGGGGCGGCTCGAGCTGATCTTCGAGGATCGGACCGGGTTCGGGCGTTTTGAGCTCACGCCGGCGTCGCAGGCGGCGTTCCGGTCGGTGGCGAACCGGTTGCGGCAGCAACGTCGGTAAGCGCGGGCATACAAGGGAGTTACGGCGGCGCGGGGGTTGCAGCGTTGAGGGATCGACGCGGGCCCCCGCTCGTGCTTTCGGATGGGTTGGGTGGTCGGTACACGGTCCTGGCGTCCCCATGGCATCGAGATATCTGGGCCTTTCGGTACTGTTCCTCCTGGCGGTGCTCACGCCGCTGCTGCTGGACGTGCGTGGCGGGCGGGACGTTCCGGTGGAGGAGGAGCTGTCCGGCGTGCCGGCCGAGGCGCTGGAGGCGTTGCGCCAGGGGCGGTTCTGGCGGGCGAGCCGGATCCTGCGCGGCTACCTGGCGGCGACGCCGAATCCGTCGCCGCAGACGGTGCTGCTGGCGGCGCAGGCGGAGGCGGGGTGGGGGGAGTGGGCGCGGGTCGAGGCGCTGCTGGCGGGCCGGAGCTGGCTGGACACGCTGGCCGGGGGATACGGGTGGCATCTCCTCGGCCGGAGCCGGCTCGAGCAGCAGCGCTGGGCCGAAGGCGACGCGGCGCTGCGCCGGTACCTGGAAGTGGCCACCGGCGCGGGCGACCGGGAGCGCGGGCTCGCGGAGGCGAGGCGGGCGGCGGCGCTGGCGGCGTCCGGGGAGGGCCGGGAGGCGATCGCGAGCTATGACCGGGCCGCGCGGCTGATCCCCCAGCTCGGGGACTGGATGGACATCCTCGCGGCGGATGTGGCGGCGCAGGCCGGGGACACGGCGGAGGTCATGCGTCGCCTCGAAGGGAAGGACCGCATCCTCGCCCGGGACTGGGGCTGGCGCATCGAGATGCGGGCGCGGCTGAACGCCCACGACCTGGCCGGCGCCGAGCGGGTCGCGGAATCGGCGGCGAACGGGTCGACCGAAGCGAGCCGCCGTGCGGAGGCGTGGCGCGCCGTGGGTGAGCTGCGGTCCATGCGGGGGGACGTGGACGGCGCGCGGGCGGCCCTGCGCCGGGCGATCGAGGCGGCGCCGTCGACGACCGCCGCGGTCGAGGCGGCCCGGGTGCTGGGCCAGCTCGCGGGCGTGACGGCCGAGGACCGGCTGCGCATTGGCCGGGTGTACATCCGACACGGCAACTACGATCGGGGGATCGCCGGCCTGCAGGCTTACCTGGATTCGGGGCAGGGGTCGGTCCTCGAGCGGGCGGCCGTGCGCCTCGAGCTGGGACGGGGGCTCGTCAGCGCAGGGCGCTACGACGACGCGGAGCGCTGGCTGCGCGATGTCGCGGAGCGCGCACCCACGGCGACCATAGCGGCCGACGCGCTCTTCCAGGTCGGGCGGTTGCAGTACCGGCAAGGCCGCGTCGAGGACGCCCGGGCCACCTTCCTGCGCACGGCTCAACGGTATCCGCGGGAGCGCGCCGCGGCCGAGGCCCTCTTCCTCGTGGCGGACATGGATCACGACGAGGGTCGGCTCGACTCCGCACGCCGCCTCTACCGCCGCACGGCCGACATCCGCCCGGGCATCGCCCAGGCCGGGCTCGCGCTGATGCGGCTCGGCGGCCTCCATTACATCGATGGGGACATGGCGGGCGCCGCCGCCATCTTCGAGGAGTACCGCCGGAACCACCCACGCGGGAACCTCTACCAGCAGGCCACCTACTGGGCCGCGAAGTGCTACCTTGCCCTGGGCGACGAGGCCAGGGCCCGCCAGCGGCTCCGGGAAGTGCGCACCACCGATCCGTTCTCCTACTACGGCATCCGCGCCGCCGAGCAGCTCGGCGCCGGCTTCTGGGACGTGCCCATGGACGCCTCGCCGCCCCACAACCCGGCCATCGACGCCGACGTGGCCGCCGCCATGGTCCGGCTGGACCTGCTCCGGGAGCTCGGCCGCGAGGACCTCGTCGCGTTCGAGATCGACCGGCTCCGCCACCACTTCGCAGACCGGGACGGCGCGCTCTACGCCCTGGCCGAAGCGTTCAACGCCCGCGGCCTCACCTTCACCGGGATCCGCCTCGGCTGGGAGATCTACCGCCGCGAGCGCGCGTGGAATCTGCGCCTGCTCCGGATCATCTACCCGTTCCCGTACCAGAACCTGATCGTGGCCGAGGCCCTCGAGCGCGGCATGGACCCGTTCCTCATCGCGGGCCTCATCCGTCAGGAATCCATGTTCAGCGCCGACATCGTCAGCCCGGCCGGCGCCATCGGCCTCATGCAGATCATGCCGCCCACCGGTCGCGCCGTGGCGCAGCAGATCGGACTCGACGCGTTCGAGGCGCCGCTCCTGGAGCGACCGGAGCTGAACATCCACCTCGGGATCACGTACCTGGCGGACCTGCTGAAGAGCTACGGGAACCGGATCGGCCCGGCGCTCGCCGCGTACAACGCGGGCCCGCACCGCGTGAGCCGCTGGAGCCAGTTCCCGGAGTACGCCGATGAGGAGCTCTTCGCCGAGCGGATCCCGTTCGCGGAGACGCGGAACTACGTGAAGGTCGTGCAGCAGAACGCCCGGCTCTACGCGGAGCTCTACGGGCCCGTCGCCGACGCGCAGGACGCGGAGGGCTGAGTGGACAAGCCCCGAACCCTGGCCGCCGACCGGCCCCGGCGCTCGGCGGCGCGCTCAGAGGCCGGCCGCAAGGCCGTGCACGTGGCCGTGTCCGTCGTCGCCGCGTGCCTCGTCCTGCTCCTGTCTCAGGGCGCCGCGCGGCTCCTCTTCGCCCTGACCACGGCCGTCGCCCTGGTCATCGATCTGGCAAGGCTCCGGTCCGCGGCATTCCGCCGCCCGTTCCTGCGCGCCTTTTCCGCCATGCTACGCGACGAGGAGCTGGACCGCCTCACCGGCGCCACGATGCTCTCCGTCGGGTTCACCCTCGCGGTCTGCCTGTTGCCCTCCGACTATGCCGCCGCCGGCCTGTTCACCGCCGGCCTCGCCGATCCGGCCGCGGCGTTCGTCGGCCGGGGCTACGGGCGCGTACGGCTGCCGGGCGGGAAGTCCCTGGAGGGCGCAGCCGCCTTTCTCCTCGTGGCGTTCGTCGTTGGAGTCGCGACGACGTCCGTCGGCCTCGCCGGCGCCGCGATCGCCGCCGCGATCACCGCGATGCTCGAGGCGATTTCACCGCGATTCGACGACAATTTGTACCTCCCGATCATGGCCGGCACGCTGCTCTGGATCCTGGCGCCGTGAGCGCGGAAAAGGTGGCTGCGCGCGCCTCCGAACGACCGTCGTAACTGCGTTGGCCACATACACATCACCGCTGTCGAGGAAACGGCTGCCGGCTATCGGGAAGCCGCACGGATCCCGCGACGGATTGAATGCAAACAAAATTTTGCTTGACACGGCGCGCGCCCCATTTTTAGCTTGGGCTCCGCTAGGCAGTTGTGCCGCATGAACCGTATGTAGGAGGACTGCTTCAATGGCCAAGGGCAGGGTCAAATGGTTCAATGATGCCAAGGGTTACGGCTTCATTGAGCAACCCGACGGTGAGGACGTCTTTGTGCACTTCTCGGCGATCAACATGGAGGGCTTCAAGACGCTGAGCGAGGGGCAGGAGGTCGAATTCGAAATCCGTCAGACGGAGAAGGGCCTCCAGGCCGCGAACGTCACGCGGGTATAGGCCGGCCCGAGGCGTTGAAGTGTCTTCGGCGCCCTGCCAGCGCGCGGCAGGGCGCATTCTTGTGTTTGGAGGCCGGGCGCGACCCGCGCGGGGCCGGTGTTGCGTGAAAAGTGACACCGCGGGCCGGTTGCCGGGTAAGAGGGACGGATGGCACGCCTGGGGCGGGCCAGGGCTCCGAACGGGGGATGCTGCATGGTCGATAAGCCAGCGAAGACGCGGCCGAGACTCTTCTTGGTGGACGGGTACGCCCTGATCTACCGCTCCTACTTCGCCATGATCAGCCGCCCGCTGACGACATCGCGAGGTGAGAACACGTCGGCGGCGTGGGGCATGACGAAGTTCCTCCTGAAGATCCTGGAAGAATACGAGCCGGACTACCTGGGCGTGGTCCTGGACGCGGGCACGAGCGCGCGCGAGGAGATCTACCCCGCATACAAAGCGACGCGGGAAAAGATGCCGGACGATCTGCGCGCCTCGCTGCCGCGCATCCGGCAGCTCCTCGAAGCCTTCCGGGTCCCGGTGCTGGTGCTGCCGAACCACGAGGCCGACGACGTGATCGGCACGCTCGCCGTGAAGGCGAAGGCCCAAGATCTGGAGGCGGTGATCGTTTCCGGGGACAAGGATTTCTACCAGTTGATCCAACCCGGCATCTCCCTGTTGAACCCGGGTCGCGGCGGTCCCTCCGGGATCGAAGAGGAGTGGGTCGACACGCGCAACGCGGCGGATCGGCTGGGCGTGCCCCCGGAGCACGTGGTGGACTACCTGGCGCTCATCGGTGACACGTCGGACAACGTGCCCGGCGCGAAGGGGATCGGTCCGAAGACGGCGATCCAGCTGATCGAGGAGTTCGGGTCGGTCGAGAACGTGCTGGCGCACGCGGAGGAGATCCGGAACAAGCGGGCCCGGGAGTCGCTCACGGCGCACGAGGCGGATGTACGGCTCTCCAAGGAGCTGGTGACGATCCGGACGGACCTCCCGATCGACCTGGACCTCGAGGCGTTGCGGGTGAAGGAACCGGATCGGGATCGTCTCCGGGACCTGTTCCTCGACCTGGAGTTCCATTCCCTGGTCCGGGAGTACGCGGCGCCGGCCAATGACAAGCAGGAGCTGGAGCGGAACTACCGGCTCGTGGTGGACGTGGAGGAAGTCTACGAGCTGGTGGAACGTGCCCGGGCCGTGGGCCGTGTGGCCGTGGATGTGGAGACCACGAGCCTGATCCCGACCCTCGCGGACGTGGTGGGGCTGAGTCTGGCGTTCGAACCCGGGACCGCGTACTACCTGCCGTTCGCCCATCGACCGGCGGGCGAACTCGCACTGGGCGACGTCGGGTTCCGCAACCTTCCGCCGCTCGACTCGGCGCCGATGCGGCCGCTGGTCGAGATGCTGGAGGATCCGGAGATCGCGAAGATCGGGCAGAACCTGAAGTACGACCTGCTGGTGCTGCGGCGGGCGGGGGTCGAGCTGCGCGGCATCGCGTTCGACACGATGATCGCGTCCTACGTCATCGACCCGGGCCGCCGCGAGCACGGGCTCGACGCCCTGGCGCTCCAGTACCTCGACTACCGGACCACCACGTACGCCGAGCTGTGCGGCAAGGGGAAGAACGAGATCCCGTTCGCCGAGGTGCCCATCGAGCGCGCCAAGGACTACGCCTGCGAAGACGCGGACATCGCGCTTCGGCTCGAGGCGCTGTTCCGGGAGGAGCTGGAGCGCTACGAGCTGACGGACCTCTTCGAGCGCATCGAGATGCCGCTCGTCCGCGTGCTGGCGGACATGGAGTGGGCCGGCATCCGGATCGACCCGGACTTCTTCGCGGAGCTCTCGCAGCGTCTCGCCCGGGACCTACGGTTGATCGAGGAGGAGATCTACAAGGAGGCGGGCGGCGAGTTCAACATCAACTCCACGCCTCAGCTCCGGACGATCCTGTTCGAGAAGCTCAAGCTGCCGGTCATCAAGCGGACGAAGACCGGTCCATCCACGGACGCCACCGTGCTCGAGGAGCTCGCCGCCCAGGGGCACGCGCTGCCCCGGCTGCTCCTGGAGTACCGGCAGATCGACAAGCTCAAGGGCACGTACGTGGATGCGCTGCCGCAGCTCGTGAACCCGGAGACCGGGCGGATCCACACCAGCTTCAACCAGACGGTCGCGGCGACGGGGCGGCTGTCATCGAGCGATCCGAACCTGCAGAACATCCCGGTCCGGACCGAGCAGGGGGCGGAGATCCGCAAGGGCTTCATTCCGGCGGACGGGTACCTGTTCCTGGCCGCGGACTATTCGCAGATCGAGCTGCGGATCCTGGCCCATCTCTCCGGTGATCCGGCGTTCGTCGAGGCGTTCCGCCGCGGGGTGGACATCCATCGCCAGACGGCGGCCCTCGTGTTCGACGTGCTGCCGGAGGACGTGACGCCGCAGATGCGGGCGGCGGCGAAGACGATCAACTTCGCGACGATCTACGGGATCGGGCCGTTCGCGCTCGCGCAGCGGCTCGGTACCAGCGTGGCCGAGGCCCGCAACTTCATCGACCAGTACTTCGAGCGTTTCCCGGGCGTGCGTCGCTACCTGGACGAACAGATCGCGCATGCCCGGGAGCACGGGTACGTGGAAACGCTCAGCGGGCGCCGCCGCTACATCCCGGAGATCCGGTCGGACAACTTCAGCGTCCGGCAGTTCGGCGAGCGGGCGGCCACGAACGCGCCGGTGCAGGGCACGGCGGCGGACATCATCAAGCTCGCCATGATCGACATCCATCGCGAGCTGAACGCGGCCGGAGCCGGCGCCCGCATGCTCCTCCAGGTGCACGACGAGCTGGTCTTCGAGGTGCCTCGGGACGAGATCGAGGAGACGCGCGAGCTCGTGGTCCGGCTCATGGAGTCCGCCTTCGAGCTCGATGTGCCGCTCGTGGTGGACACCGGCGTCGGAGAGAACTGGTTCGCCTGCAAGTGATCGGAGGCGGCGCGGCCGGGGCCCGGTCGGTCAACCGGAGCGCCGCGTGCGAGCCTCCAGCTTCAGCAGGTGCGCCAGCGTGCCGAATTCGAGCGCCCGCCGCTCCATGATGTCGGCGAGGCGCTCCACATGCTCGGCCCGGGGCCGGCGGCGGCACGTCGCCCAGGCGTGGACGCTCGCGTAGGACACCCCCAGCTCGCGCGCGAGGTCCCGCACGGTCGGCGTCAGTGCGGCCAGGGCAGCCCGCACCGGATCCCGGGTATCATCCACCTGTTCCGTCCTGCCTTTTACGACTCGAGGGCGCGGCGCACCTCGCGCGCGCCATCCGGTAGTCACTCTGGTGTCGGCCATATGAGCGCCCCAGCCGGCAGCCGGTTCTGAGTCTTCCGCCGCACGCACGCACGCCAGGGCGTGCGGCATCGCTATTCCCGAGAACGAGTGAAGCGATGGCCGGCGCCCGCGATGCCGGGATCACGGGCTGCGGTCCCGGCCGTGGGCCCAGGTCGGTTGATGTCGAGGAGACCGACGTATCACATGCTCCACTCTGGGTGCGGGCCATGCGAGCTTGATACCAGCCCGCGCGGAGCCCCGGGGGCGGGGCGCATGTCAAAGTAACGCATACATTTCTGGGATCGCCTGAAGACCGTGGCCGGCGCCGCGGTTGGAACATTCCGTTCACGATTACGCACATTTTGCGTTGCGGTCGCGCATCTCCCGCTCGGGTTCCCGGATCGGCCGAACCCGCTATGGAAGCGCCCAACCGTCGAGTGCACCCTTGGGCGCCCACACCAACCGAGGAGGCGTGACATGAGTCGATCGATCAACAAGGTGATCCTGGTGGGGAACGTCGGTCGGGACCCGGACGTCCAGACCACGGCTGCGGGGACCAAGGTGGCGCACCTGTCGCTGGCCACCAGCCGACGGATCCCGCGGAACGGCGGATTCGAGGACCGGACGGAGTGGCACCGGCTCACCCTCTGGGACCGGCTGGCGCAAATCGTCGAGCAGTACGTCCGGAAGGGAGACCGGCTCTACGTCGAGGGGCGGATGGAGTACGACTCCTACGAAAAGAACGGGATCACGATCCCGACCGCGGAGGTGCACGTCCGGGAGCTCGTGATCCTGAGTTCTGCCGCGCGGCCGGGGGCCGAGGCCGAACTGGATGCGGAAGAAATGGAAGCGGAGGTCCCGGGGGACTGATCCCGCCCGTTGACCGGGTGCCGGTGGTGGCCGGGCTGCCGTGGGCTCAGAGCATGTCCCGCAGCCTCGGGTTCACGGAGAGCACGGTCTGCCACCGGCCGTCCCGGAGGCCGCGCGCGAAGTCCACACGGAGAATGTCGTGGACGAGGCCGATGCCGAAGCCGGCGCTGGCGCGGAGCCCGTCGGTCGGGTGAACGTCCCAACCGGCCGGCAGGGCAGTCTCGCGGACGTCGGACCAGCCGAGCGCCGCAATGAGGCGCCCGCGCAACCAGGGCTCGAAGATCGCGTGGGAGGCTTCGAACTCGGCCAGCGCAAAGCGATCCCCTGCGAAGGAGCGGTACCGGTAGCCGGGCAGCGTGCCCGGTCCGCCGAGCAGGAAGAGGCGTTGCGCGGGGACGTCGCCGAAGCCGAGCCCTGCCGAGAACCGGGCCGCGGCGGAGGCCGTCCGGCCCGCCGAGTGCCAGGCCGCGCCGATCTCGGCGAACGGCCGACCGTACAACTCGCCTTCCAGGGAGCCGGCTTCCAGAACGAGCTGGCCGTGCCAGTTGGTGCTCCGGTCGGTGTGGCCGTAGCGGCGGAGCACGGCGCGACCGCCCACGACCGTGCCCTCGTCGATGGGGAGCACGTTCCGGAAGCCGACCGAGTCCTGGAAGAGGCTGTTCGGCTCGGCCAGGGATGCGCTGCGGTGCCGTTCGACGCCCAGCTCGAGGGTGCCGCGCCACGTGCCGGCGAAGCGCCGCTCAATGGCGATCGAGGACCCGGACGCCAGATACGGATCCAGGTAGTCCTTGCCGATGGATGCCGCGAGCAGGGTGTTCAGCACACCCGGCACCCCCTCCCGGTCTCCGAGGTCACGCAGCGCGTTCCGGTACCCGCGGATCCGGAGATCGGTGGAAGCGCCCAGGTCGATGTTCAAGCCGGTCGTGGCGGCGAGCCGCTTCGTCGCCGTGGCCACGCCGAGGCCAGCGTCCACCGAAGCGATCGGACTCTGGATGTAGGTGACGCCCCCGCCGAGATACAGGCCCTCGGCGCGGTTGTAGCGCAGCGCCGCGGACGCGTTCGGGAGGTGGAACCGGAGCCGGGGCAGGCCGCTGAGGTAGCGCCGGCCCAGCAGCTCGACGGCGTGCCGCCGGATCGTGGACAGGTCGGCGGGACGGGCGAGGTCCTCGGTGTCCAGGCCATCGTAGATGCCCGCCTCGAACGGGTACGACTCACGCACGGCCTTGGGGAGCGCAACCACCGGCGCGCCGGAGAAGAACCCCTCCGGCAACGGCTCGTTGAACTGGTAATCCCCGATCTTCATGACCCCGCGGATCACGGAGCCGACCGGGAAGTCTAGCTCGGGGATCTGCCGCCGGATCTCGACCCGCTGCTCGTTCGGCAGCCAGTACTGGCCATCCCACAGGCCGTTGTCCAGCATGACGTGGATGTAGTCCAGCCGGCGGTCCACGTACGAGGCGGGCGTGAAGGTGAAAGCCATCCGCACGATCGCGGCGGTGGCGCGGTCCAGGAACATCGAGCCGACGAGCGCTGGCTGGTCGAACCGGCGGGGCCGGACTTCGATCTCGTACACCCGGACCGGCTCCGGGCTGGAGGGCAGCTGGATCGTCAGCGAGTCGGCGAGTCGGAAGTCGTAGGTGGCTTCGGAGCCCGGGGCCGCGGGATGCGGGACGTCACGCACCTCGTCGCCGTCGCCGAGGCGGATCAGGTCGGAGAACTCGTTCTGGACCACGGTGAGATGATCCAGATGGTAGTACATCCGGTTCGGCAGGCGGTTGACGTCCCGGAGTCCGATGATCCGCTGTTTGGTCAGGTTGGGCGCGCCCCAGTAGACGTCGAGGGCGATCTGGTCGACCTTGACGAGCGTGGTTTCGTCCGAGCTCTCCCGGTCCAGATAGAAGTATACGTACCCGTTGGCCCGGGCACGGTAGTTACGGAGCGCGGAGCCGATCTCGGGCGAGGCCCGCCGCTGGCGCGCCCGCTCGATGAGCTCCAGCGCGCGGGCCGAGTTCCAGTCGCCATCGGACTGGCCGGCGCCCGGGGCGGGCAGGAGCCAGAGCACGGCGGCCAGAGCGATCGGCGCCCACTTCATCCTTCGCCCTGTCGAGCTACGGGGGATTCGATCCGGATGGTGCATGCTCCCTCGGGCCGCACTCGCCGGAAGCCGGTACCACCTCCCGGCGATCGGCTTGGGGACGACGTCAGGTATCCGCGCCGGTGTACTACCTGACGCCACACGGATCGGTTCCGGCGTGACATGGCGACGCTTCGCGATGCTCCGATGCATGGCGGGGAGCCGGGCTCGAAGGCCCGGCTCCCCGCTCCATCCCTCGGATCCGCCGTCTCACGCCGGCGGACCGCCTTCCCGCTCAGCTCGCGGCCCAGAAGCCGGCCAGCGCCTCGCCGTCCGGGCTCTCGCGCAGCTTCTCGAACGCGCGGTTCCGGATCTGGCGGATCCGCTCCCGGGTGACGCCGAGCAGCGAGCCGATCTCCTCCAGCGTACGCTCCTCGCCGTCGTCCAGCCCGTAGTAGAGGTAGAGGATCCTGCGCTCCCGCTCGGTGAGGTAGCGCTCGAACATCCGGTCCAGGAACTCCCGGCGCGCCTGGGCCTCCACCTGCTCCTCGATGTCGATGGCCTCGTCTCCGGCGAACCGCTCCCCGAAGGAAGCGCTGTCCCGGTCCCCACGATCGATGGGGGCGTCGAGGGAGAGCTCGGATGCGGCCACCCGCCGCAGCGCACGGATCGTCTCGACCGGCTCGCCCATCTCCTCGGCGATCTCCTGATCCGTGGGCGAACGGCCGAGCGCCTGGGTCAATGCGGTCTCCGTCCGGGAGAGCTTGACGAGATTCGAGTTCTGGTTCAGCGGGATGCGGACCGAGCGAGTCTGTTCCGCGAGGGCCTGGAGAACGGTCTGGCGAATCCACCAGACGGCGTAGGAGATGAACTTGACGCCCTTGTCCGGGTCGAACTTCTTGACCGCCTTGAGCAGACCTTCATTCCCGATGCATACGAGCTCGGCGAGGCCGAGACCGCGACCCTGATACTTCTTCACGTAGGAGATGACGAAGCGCAGGTTGGCGGTGACCAGTCGTTCGGCGGCCTCCCGGTCGCCCGCCCGGGCGCGGCGGGCAAGCTCGCGTTCCTCTTCGGGATCCTCGATCAGCGGGTACTTCTCTACGTCGTAGAGGTACTGATCGAACGAGTCGAGTGCACGGGAGTTGAGAAACATGGATCGAGACATCCTCGAATGGGGTGGCATGAAAAAGCAGCGAATCGCACGCTAGAGCGAGTCGCTGCTTTCTCTACGTAAGGACCCGAATTGGCCGGATGCAGACCATGGCCCCTTTCCCCTGGAAAGCCATCTTCCGGAATTTCCATCGGAGACCAGCCCAATATAAAAACGGACACCCCGGTTGTAAATCCCCGGCCGGCTGAACGCGGCGGTGCGCGGCGCATTTCCGGAGGCGACGATACGTGGGCGGCGGGCCGGGGGGGGCGTCGGCGCGGTGGTCCGGCCGGTGCGGCCTGCCGCCAGGGGGATACGCTTCCGGGAGGCCGAACCGCGTTTCCGTCCCGGGGGCGCCGTCCGGCCAGCCATCCGTCCACGCACCCCGCCCCGGGCGTCCCCGCGCCGCACGCCGCCTGCCCGTCTTCCTGCGGGTCGGCGTCTGCACCGTTCCCGGACAGCCGGGCCCCGTTCGGCTGCAGTACGGTATCCCTCCGGGGAGGCGACGCCGCTCCGGTCGCGCCCCGTCCGGTCGTGACCGGTCCACCCTGCGCGCTGCTTGGCCAGATCTCCGCTCCTGAGCGCGGTCACGCCCACCAGCGAGGCGGCTGCCCGAGCCCGCCCCCGATTCCGGTCCCGAGCCCGGCGCCGCGCGGCCGGGCGGGGTGCAACCGTGGGCGCGGTGGCCCATGGCCCCGGTAGCGGGACCAGCGGATCGCGCCCAGCGTCCGCCGGCTCCGCGCGGACGGCAGCCGGTTGGGTGGCCATGATCCACGCCGGCGCCGGTGCCCGGCTCGAGCCGAGAGATCGGAAGACCCGGGGCAGGGAGCCGGCGCGCCACGGCCCCTGCCGTCGGACGCGCATGACAGCCGCGAGTGGGCTGACCCGGCGGCCGACGTCGCGACCCGATTCGGCTCCCGGCGGACCGGGGTCAGGACGCGGTGGTCTCCGCGCCCCGGCCGCGGATCTCGTCCAGCGTCGCCACGGCACGGCGCAGGTGCGGGATCACGATGGAGCCGCCCACCACGAGGCCGATGGCGAAGGTCTCGAAGATCTCCGCGTCGGAGACCCCTTCCTCCGCGCACCGCACGAGGTGGTAGGTGATGCAGTCGTCGCATCGGAGCACGAGCGAGGCGACGAGGCCGAGCAGCTCCTTCGTGCGTTTGGGCAGGACGCCGTCGTCGTAAGCGCGTGCATCGAGCGCGAAGAACCGGCGGATGTCGAGGTTGTCCTCGGCGAGGATCCGCTCATTGAGACGTTCGCGGAACTCCCGGAATTCCTTGAGACTCATGTCGGCACCATGGTTGATTCGGCAAGTACGCGTTCAGCGGACGGGCCGTCTTTGAGCAGGAACAGCGTTGCGGGGCGGTCCCCGCGGAGCTCGAGCGCGTCCATCAGGATGCCCGACCGGGGCGTGGCGTTCTCGACCGGCGGGAGCGGGGCTCGCCGCCAGCGGAAGAACGCGCGGTACAGGAACACGGGCCCGTCCTTGGAGAGCACGAGCCAGCCAAAGCGGTAGGCGGCCACGCCTCGCACGCCGGTGGCGGCGGCCCGGGTGGCTTTGGGCGGTGGTTCGCCGATCGCCGGGGGCTCGACCAGGGCGCGGAGGGGGCCCGGGAAGTCGTCGTACTCCCGCCAGCCGGAGGCTCCGAAGAAGCCGCGGATGCGGGCGATGAGGGCCAGGGCCCCGAGGTGGAATGCGCGCCAGGTCCGCGGCCCGACGAGGGCGACGATGGCGATGGCGAACGCCGCGAGCAGCAAGGCGGTTGCGGGGTAGCGCAATGCCGCGACGGCGAGGGCGATGGCCGCGGCGTCCTCGAGGACGCTGACGACGGGGCCGACCTTGCCGCGCGCGCGGTGGTGGATGGCGAGGCGGAGCCCGGCCTTGGTTCCGTGTGCGGCGAGGGCGGTGAGGCCGGCGAGGGCGGTGGCGGCCACGCGGATTTCCGGTGGTACGTCGCTCAGTGCGGCGAAGGCGAGGAGGGCGGCCGCGGGCGGACGGATGAAGGTGTGGACCGAATCCCAGAGGGTGTCGACGTAGCGGACCTTGTCCGCGATGAACTCGACGAGGTAGAGGGCGTTGGCGGTCGCGATGACGAGGGCGTTGGAGAGCCCCATGATCTCCGGCGGCATGCCATGGATCCAGCCGAAGCGGAGCGCCAGCCCGAGTACTGCGACGGTTGCGTAGAGGTTGAGACCGGTCGCGAAGGCGATACCCAGGAGCTGGCCGACGAGGAGGACCGGGCCGCTCATGGGGTGCGGGTCACGGCCATCCCGGAGGACGCGGGCGGTACGTCAGCGGCAACGGCAGGATCCATGAGAGACGAAGGTAGTGACGGTGCCGATCCGGGCGCAAGCTCGGCGGGATGCGAAAGAGCCCGGTCCTGTGGACCGGGCTCCTTGCGTGGCGAGTGAGGGTTGTGGATCAGCCGCGCACCTTGCGGACCTCCTCCACCCGCTGGAGCGGCTGGAACACGCAGCCGACCGATTCGAGCGGGACGTAGAGGACGTCGAGGTCCATGATGGCGTCACGGATGTCCTCGTCCATGCTCATCAGCATGCCGAGGTCGGTCTGGGTCCGCTGAGCCGAGGTGAGCTTCGCGCGGATCCCGGTCACGTCGCGAGCATCCGCGAAGACCGGCAGACCGCTCACCGTGCCGAGGAACGAGAGGTCCTGCGGCTCGATGACCCTGGCGGTGCCGAAGGGCACGAACTCGTTGCGCATGCCGTTGACCATCCAGGCCAGCGGCTGGCCGGAGATGAACCAGGACGCGTCGCGCGCGGTCGGCACGGGCTGGAGCGTCTGCCGGAGCTCCACGCGCTGCCCGTTCACGATCACGAGCGTGTCACGCGTCGTGGGGACGTACAGTGCGTCGACGGTCCGCAGCATGTTCGGCGCGGTCGGGTCGATCACGCAGACCCGGAGCGCCTCTTCCGCCGGAGGCGGAGGCGGCGCCGGCGGCGCGGGCGGCGGAGGCGGCGGCAACACCGCGACCGGCGGCGGGAACACGCGCCCGAACAGGGCGTGCACGCCCACCGTGCCGCGCACGTTGTGGACCGCGTCGTAGTCATCGCCGAAGATCGGCTCGACCGGCGAGTCGAACGCGACGTGGTCGACAACCTCGAGACGGATGGCGACGGGCGCGCGCCGGCTCGGAATGATGTCCGCGCCGATGCCGAACACGCCCGCGAACTTCGTCTTGTCGTCGCCCGGCCAGATCGAGTTCGCCTGCGGGAAGACGAAGTCGTCATCGCCCGCGAGGTTGTAGATCACGGCACCGAGACCGGCGGTCAGGTACGGCACGAACTGACGGTCCGCCCTCGGCGTCAGCAGGCGGAGCATCAGGTTCACATCGCCGAACCACGTGTTCACGGCTCCGACCTCGAGGTCATCGAAGATGAACTCGTCGAAGAAGTCATCGTTCTCGTCGAAGACCGTGAGGATGATGCCGTCGACATCGATGGGCCGTTCGGTGTACCCGAAGTTGAGGCGGGCGCCGAGGCGGCCGTTGCCGAAGTAGAGGTCGCCCTGGGCGCCGACGATCCAGCCCGCGTCGAGTTTCAGGTCAGCTCTTCCGAGCGGGAACCCGTTGAAGAAGTTGTTGTTGCCGTTGAAGAACCGGTTGTTGAGGTCAATGTCCCCGTCGTTGTTGAAGTCGCTGAACCAGACGCCGCCGCCATAGATGCCGAGGGCGCCTCGGTAGTCCTGAGCCGTTACGGGCGCGACCGCCAGCGGCAGGAGGAGTGCCGCGGTCGCGGCCGCCCGGTGGAGTAGGTGCATGGGACCTCCTTTTCCATGCGGTTTGATTGGGCCACTCGCCGGTACTACATGCGCCGGCGTGCCGCGCCCGGGCCCCCACTCAGTCCCGGGCGGCAGGCTCATGGTGCATGATTCCTGCCAGCGGGATGGCGACCCCACCCCAGACGGGGGGAACGTGGCGGCTTGGCGCGGAAAACTCGATGTGGGGCGGGGCTGGGGGCGGTGGCCTAGTCGACTGCGGTCAGGACCAGGCAGGCGTTGATCCCCCCGAACCCGAACGAGTCGGAGACGCACACGCGCGGCCGGAACTCGCGGCCGTGCAAGGGCGTGTAGTCGAGGTCGCACGCCTCGTCCGGCGCCTCCAGGTTGAGGGTCGGCGGGATCCATCCCCGTTCCATGGCCAGGCAGCAGATCGCGGCCTCGATCGCGCCGGATGCGCCGAGGGCGTGGGCGTGATACGGCTTGGTCCCGCTGATGGCCACGCGGTACGCGCGCTCGCCGAGCGCCTTCTTGATGGCCAGGGTCTCGGTGGCGTCGTTCAGGGGGGTGGAGGAGCCGTGGGCGTTGATGTAGTCGACGTCATCCGGTTCCACGTTCGCGGCGCGGAGCGCCTCCGTCATCGCCCGCGCCGCCTGGCTCGCATCCGGCCGGGGCGCGGTCATGTGGTGGGCGTCGTTCGTGTTCGCGTAGCCGGCGAGCTCCGCGTGGATGCGCGCGCCCCGGGTCACGGCGTGGTCCCACCGCTCGAGCACGAGCGCGCAGGCGCCCTCGCCCATGACGAACCCATCGCGTCCGCGGTCGAACGGTCGGCAGGCGAGCTCCGGCTCGTGGTTGCGCGTGCTCATCGCGCGGATCATGGCGAACGCGCCGAAGCAGAGCGGTGCGAGCGGCGCTTCGGCCCCGCCGGCGATCGCCACGTCCGCCAGCCCGTCCCGGATCAGGCGCCAGGCCTCGCCCAGGGCGATCGTGCCCGAGGCGCAGGACATGGCGTTCGTCGCGTTCGGCCCCGTGACGCCGAGCTCGATGGCGATCCCGCAGCTCGCGGCGCCGCAGAAGGTGGTGAGCGCGATGCGCGGGTCCACCGCGCGGATCCCCCGTTCGAAGAGGTTGTGCATCTGCCGTTCGGCGTAGGCGACGCCGCCCAGCGCCGAGCCCATCTGCACGGCCACCCGTTCGCGGTCGAGCCGGCCGACGTCGAGGCCGGCGTCATCCAGCGCCAGGCGGGCGGCGGCAATGGCGAACTGGGAGAACCGGTCGAGCCGCTGCGCGGTGCGTGGGTCCATGTACAGGGTCGGATCGAAGTCGTCGATCTCGGCCGCGATCCGGGACCGCCAGGGCGACGCGTCGAAGCTGCGGATCTGGCGGATGGGCGACCGCTCGCGCCGAAGACCTTGCCACAGCGCCTCCACGCCGATGCCGACCGCGGTGATGGGGCCGAGCCCCGTGATGGCCACACGCGGGGGTCGCGGGCCTTCCGGGCTTGGTCCGGCGGGGCCGGATCGCCCCGGGGATGGCCGGTGGTAGGAGTCGCCCGCCGGGGTCATGAGCGGCGCCGGGAGCGGGAATGGGCGACGTCGCGCTCCAAGAGGTCCGGCGGGGGAATGGGCTCCCAGGCCGTGGAGCGGGCGGGGTCCGCCGGTGCGGCGTCGAGCTTCGCCAGCCGCTCCGCCTCCGCGCCGACGCCCCGGAGCGTGCGCTGCGCGATGGCGCTCACGAACTTCGGTCCGATCACCCGGTCCGCGGCGAACCGTCCGATCAGCGGCCAGGCCGGGCCGGCCCATTCGTGCACGATCCGCACGAGCGTGCTCCGGGTGCTGCGGGCGTGGAACTCCCAGCGCACGTCCATGCCCCGGGTGATGCCCCGCACGTGGACGTAGGTGATGAGGGGCTCCTCGGGATCGGCGGCCATCTCGGAGACCCACCAGGTCGGGTAGCGGAGCGGACCGCCGAACGGGCGCCACGCGGCCATTTCCACGAGCCCGCGGCCGAACCCGCGCTTTTCGAGGAACCGGACCCGGCGGTAGTGGGGCAGGAGCTCGGGCCAGCGCTCGACGTCCGCGGCCACGTGGAAGCAGGTCTGAGGGGGTGCGCCCACGAGCAGCTCATCGACGGTGGTCATGCGAGACCTCCGGGCGTGGGGAGCCGGTCAGGAGATCGAGGAAGAGGGCCGGCGAAAGCAGGTCGCGAGGGCGATGCAAGTCGCCTGCCGCGGAGACGAGCGCGTCGGCGGCGCGGGTCGCGAGCCGGAGTCGTCCGACCGCGAGCTCGGCCAGGGTGGGGCGGGTGACGACGACATCGATGATCCGCTGGAGCCGGCGTGCGGGAGCGACGAGCGCGCGGTGGCGGCGGGCGTAGGGCTCGAGGCGCGTTGCGGAGGTATCGCCCGCGCGGAGCGCGGCGCCCGCCACCTGGGCCAGGATCTCGGTGCTGGCCAGCGCCTGGTAGATCCCCTGTCCGGTGAACGGGTCGAAGTAGCCGGCGGCGTCCCCGACCAGCGCGGCGCCGTCCGCCACCACGCGCCGGGTCGGCCAGTCGAACGGTCCGGAGGCGAGGAGCGTGCGGGACCGCGGTCCGTATCGGCCGCCGACCCGGTGGTCCAGGAACCGGATCCGCCGTGCACGCTCCCGGAAGGCGGGGAAGGCGTCGAGGGTGCGCCGGAAGAACGCGAGCGGGTTCGCTGCGACGTCGCGTGCAGAACGCTCCCCGACCACGAGCGTGAGATTCCAGGTCACCTCCTGCGGGGTGCGGCCCGGGCCGCTCGGCAGGTGGACGGGCGCGGCGCCGAGACACGCGCCGCGGGCCAGGTGCATCTCGCCGAGCGGGCCGAGGCCCGGGACCGTTGCGGCCGGCGGCAGCCCGGTCACGTGGGCGGTGAGGGAGAGTTTGCGGAGCCGGGGTGGACGGCGCAGCAACCCGAGCCGGCGGGCGAGCACGGAGCGGAGGCCGTCCGCGCCGATCACGAGCCGTGCGCGGAACTCGGCGGGCCGTCCGTCCGAGGTGCGTCCCGCCACCCCGATCACGGCGCCGTGCGGGTCCAGGATCGGCGAAGCGACGGTGACGCCGGAGAGCACCCGTGCGCCGGCGCGCTCCGCCGCGCTCACGAGAACGGCGTCGAGCCGGGCGCGGTCGAGGGCGATGGCCGTGGCCGCCCGCGGGTCGCCGTTCGCCGCGCGCGCGAACGTGCCCGTGAAGGCCTCGCCGCTCGGCGCGAAGATCCGCCAGCCGGCGAGAGCGGCCGGGGACTCGGCGCGGACGTGGTCCAGGAGGCCGAGGCGGTCCAGGACGCGGCCGGCTTCGGGGCTCAGGCAGTCCCCGCACGGTTTCGGGCGCGGGAACGCGTGGCGGTCTAGGACGGCGACTTCGAAGCCCTGGCGGGCGAGCAGCATCGCGGACGCAGCGCCGGCCGGCCCGGCGCCGATCACGACCACGTCCGCGTGCGACGTCATGATCCGGGTCCGTGCGCGTTCGTAGGGGCCGCGAGATCGGCCACGAGGAGCAATCGGTTGAAGAATCCGCGGCGGACGTGGGCGTTCGGGAGTCCGGCTCGGCGGGCGCGATCGAGCAGCTCGTCGGACGTGAAGGCGCGGAGCACGGAGAGCGGGCCGTCGTGTCGGGTGATCCGGTCGCGGCGCCAGAGGGTGGCGGCCAGGAGCCGGGCGCCGAGGTAATTGGACCAGTTGCGCTCCAGCTCGTTGACCAGCACGGCCCGGCGCGCCACTCGCCTGAGTTCGCGCAGGACGCAGAGCTGGTCCACGTCGTCGAAGTGGTGCAGCGTGAGGGAAAGGATCGCCACGTCGAACGCCCCGTCACAGAAGGGCAGGCGGCGGGCGTCGGCGCGCTTGACGGTGATCTCGGGATCGGCCGCGGTGCGGTGGCGGGCGATCTCCACGATCTGCGGATGGACGTCCGTGGCCACCACCCGGACCGGCCGGCCGTGCTCCCGTGCCCAGCGGACGATGGCCCGGGGCACATCCGCGGAACCGGTGCCCACGTCCAGCAGGTACGTGGGCCGGTCGGGCGCGCAGAGCGGCGCCAGGTGCCGGATCACGATGCGGCGGCCGCCGAGCCAGCGGTTCACGCCGGCGAGGTGGTCGAGACTGGTCTCCAGCTCCCGGGGGTCGTGGACCGGAGCATCCAGGTGTTCGGCACCGTGTTGCACTCGAGCGAGGCGGCTCATGGTGCGTTCACCCGTCAAGGCATTCGGGGTGGGCGCGTCCGCCGGGGCGTGCCCGCCGCCGAACGCGGTGCGTGTGCGGAGAACGGTCGTCCCCTGGGTCCCGGGGACCCGGCCCGTCAGGTCGCGAGCGCCTGGCGGAGGCGCTCGGCGGCGCGGTCGAGCCGATCGCGGAGCCGGGCCAGCTCCGGGGACTCGGCCTGCCCCGCGCGGTAAAGCTCACGGCCACGGACGACGGTCAGGAGGACGTCGCCTCCGCGCGCCGCGTGGACCACGGCGGCGCACGGCTCGTGCACCGGGCACACGTGCGGCGGCTCCAGCGACACGGCGCAGAGGTCCGCGTCCTTGCCGGGCTCGAGGGATCCGATCCGGTCCTCGAGGCCGAGGGCGCGTGCGCCGTCCAGCGTTGCCATCCGCAAGACATCGGCGGCGGGCAGCGCCGATGGCGAGTGGAGCCGGGCGCGCTGGAAGAGCTGTGCCAGCCGCGCCTCCTCCAGGAGGTCCAGGCGGTTGTTGCTGGCTACGGAATCGGTGCCCAGCCCGACGGGGACGCCGGCCTCCCGCAGCTCCACGACCGGCGCGATCCCGTGGCCGAGCCGGGCGTTCGCCACCGGACAGTGCGCCACGGACGCGCCCCGGTCCGCGATGCGCCGGATGTCGTCCGGCCCGAGGTCTACGCAGTGGATCAGGAGCGGCCGGGTTTCCAGCACGCCGACGCGGTCCATCAGCTCGATGGTCGACGCGCCGCGCGGCGCGGGCTCGATGCCGCGCCGGCGCAGCCCCTCGGCGAACCAGCCTCCGCCCCTCACCACCAGTTCCCACTCCGCCGCGGATTCCGCGGTGTGCGTGGCCAGGGGGAGCCCCTCCTCGAGGGCGTAGCGCGCCACGGCCCGGAAGAGCGCGTCGGAAACGGTGTACGGTGCGTGGGGCGAGACGCCGACCCGGACGAGGTCGGTCTCGCGGGAGCGCATCTCGGCGACTGCGCGCTCGAGCCCGGCAAGGGCGAGGTCGGCCTTCGCCGGATCCGGCCCGAACACCTCCCGGTAGACGATCCCGCGCAGCCCCGCGTCCCGCAGCGCATCCAGCGCCGCGCCGGAGTCCTCCGTGGCCGCGATGGTGGTGATCCCGGCGCGCAGCGCCTCCACGCACGTCCAGCGCGCGGCCGCGTCGAAGTCCTCGGCGAGGCGGGCCGGCGGCGCGATGGTCGCGCCGGGCGGTCCGGGCGGTGCGTTCCCGCCCAGCGCACGCTTGATCCGGTTCAGCGTGAAGATCCACTCGTGGAACGGGAGGTCCTCGAGCAACCCCCGGAATGCCGTGAGCTCCGGATGAGCGTGGACGTTGACGAGACCGGGCAGAAGCGCCGCCTCCCCGAGCGCCACCCGCCGCGCGTCCTCCGGCGCGGGCACGGCGGCCTCGGGCCCCACGGCCGCAATGCGGCCGCGAGGATCGACCAGGAGCGCACCATCCCGGATCGGCGGCGCGCTCACCGGCACGATCCACCGGGCGGTGTACAGGGTGTACCGCTCAGCCATGGAGGCAAGATGATGGGTTGCGCCGCGGCGGTCCAGTGGGCTGGCGGGGAGCCGTGGATCGCCGCTGGAGTCGAGGTCCGTCAGTCCCGGAACTGGGCGAACCGCCCGGTCACGGCCGCGCGCCGCGCACGGATCGAGTTGCCCTCTTCGTTCTGCGCGGACAGACCGATGATTTCGCCGACGGAGGCGATCAGGCGGAGGTCCCGGAGGCCGGCCGTACGCTCGAGCGGGATGGCCAGGTCGAGGCGGTAGGTGGTGCGGCCGCCGGCCGGGAGCGAGCCGCGCAGCCCGATCCCCGCCGATGCGCGCCAGCCGGAGTCCATGCCGAAGGGGGCATCGCCCGGCCAGACCCGGCCGACGTCGACGAACGCGGTGCCTCCGAGGTCGAGCACGTCCCGGAGCGGCCAGCCGAAGTAGATGCGGTCCTCGAAGGTCATCACGGCGCGTTGCCCGCCGGGGAACCGTGCCGGGGCGTAGCCGCGCACCCCGCGGTCGCCGCCGAGGGTGACCTGGAACGGCGTGCGGGTGTTCCAGGCGCCCACGCCCTCCAGCCGGAGCACGAAGGTCTGACGCGAGTCGGGCGCCGGGCGCCAGTAGGCGAGGAACTCGCCCTCGGCCACCACGTCCTCCCAGCGGGCCGTACTCCCCCGGCGGGGGGCATCCGCCCGACCCCGGTAGTCCCGCCGGGCGTCGATGTCGAACCGGCTGGCGATCAGGAAGCTCCCGGTTTCGGTGGCGCCATAGAGGCGGAGCCCGGCGAACGCGTCGTCATCCATGGAGCCGAACGGGATCGAACGCCCGACCGCCAGCTCCGCGTCCGACCCGAGGCGAACGTCCTGGATCCCGCGCATGCTGTCCAGCCCCCGGCGCCGGACCCATCGAATGTTCCGTTTGCCGAGCAGCAGGATCGCGCGCAGGTTGTCGATTTCGCCGAGCTGACGCGAGATCGGCCCGGAAAGGGTGTCGGGCGCCGGTGCGGCGTCCCCGAAGTCGTCGCCCGACACCAGCAGCGGCCTGGAGCCGCCGGGGTACTTCACCCGCTGCGCGGCCAGCCCGCCGCCGAGCAGCACCAGGTTGCCCGGCTCGCCGAACCGCCCCATCGCCACGAGGTCCACCGACCTCTCCCGCAGCGGCACGAGCAGGTGCGTGGAGCCGCTCCGGGCATCCCCGACCAGATAATCGAAGTACCGATCCTCCCGGCTGAACGCCTGCAGCGCCGCCCACCGCCCCACCTCGCCGCGGAACGGATGGTAGACCGCCTCGTCGAAGGAGGTGCCGGCCCGCGTCCGCCCCGCGGCCAGGTCCAGACGCCAGCGGCTGCCGAAGAGCTGGGGCGTCTGGAACGCGATGCCGTAGTCACGCCTCACGTCCCGGTCCAGGTAGTAGAACCCGAGCATCTGCCCGGTACCCAGCAGGTTGACCTCGCGCACGCGAAGACCTTCCATGCGCAGGCCGTCGTTCATCCGGACGCGCACGTCGACCTGCGTGCTCCACTCGTCCTGGGTGTCCACCACCACGTGATAGGTGCCATCCGGCTGCGGAACGCCGAAGACGTCCACCCGGGAAAGGTAGGGCGAATTGCGGAGCAGGCGCTCGGATTCCTGGAGCAGCAGCGGATCGTAGCAGTCGCCCGGGGAGAAGAGGAGCTCCCGCGCGATCACGCCCCGCCGCGTCGGCACGTGGAGCGAATTGATCAGCTTGTACGCCCAGGTGAAGCGGCGGTCCAGCGTCGGGTCCGTGGTGTCGAAGATGGAGTGGTTGTCGATGAAGACGTACGAGATCCTGCCCGTCTCGCAGGGCTCGGCCCCCGGACGGGCCTCCGTCGCCTCGACCCGGGACTCCTGCGCGGCCGCCACGGAGGCCGCGAGCAGCACGAAGACGAATGGAACGATCAACCGCCCGGTCATGGCGTGGCTCTACACCCGGCATGTGGCCGTGGGTCCGCAGGATGACGGGACGGGCCGCGATCCGCCCGGTCGCTTGACACCGTCCCCGCGTAAATCGTAACCTTGCGGCTTCCACATTGATTCGCCACAGCCGTAGCAGGGGGGAGGAACAGGACGCATGGCGACGCGTCGGCAGGCAGCATTGGAGTATCACGCCGAGGGTCGTCCGGGCAAGATCGCAGTGGTGCCGACAAAGGCGGTGGGCACGCAGCGTGACCTCTCCCTCGCGTACACACCCGGGGTCGCCGAACCCTGTCGCGCCATCGTGGCGTCGCCGGACGAGGCATACACCTACACCGCGAAGGGGAATCTGGTCGCCGTCGTTTCGAACGGCACGGCCGTGCTCGGCCTGGGCAACCTCGGCCCCCTCGCGTCCAAGCCGGTGATGGAGGGGAAGGCGGTCCTCTTCAAGCGGTTCGCGGACATCGATGTGTTCGACATGGAGGTGGACACCACGGATCCGGACGAATTCATCCGGTTCTGCGAGCTGCTCGAGCCGACGGTCGGCGGGATCAACCTGGAGGACATCCGCGCGCCCGAGTGCTTCTACATCGAGGAGCAGCTCCGGAAGCGGCTGCGGATCCCGGTGTTCCACGACGACCAGCACGGGACCGCCATCATCAGCGGGGCCGCGCTCCTGAACGCGCTGGAGCTGGTGGGGAAGGAGATCGGGGAGGTGAACGTGGTCTTCAGCGGCGCGGGGGCGGCGGCCATTGCCACGGCCGAACACTACGTGCGCCTCGGCGTGCGCAGGGATCGCATCCTGATGTGCGACAGCGAGGGAGTCCTGACGCGCGACCGGATCGACAGGATGGACCCGTATCGGGCGAGGTTCGCGAGGGAGACGGAGCGTCGGACGCTGGCGGAGGCGCTGGAGGGCGCGGACGTATTCGTCGGCCTCTCGGTGGGCGGGATCGTGACCGGGGAGATGATCGCGCGGATGGCGCCGAACCCGATCATTTTCGCGCTCGCGAACCCGGACCCGGAGATCCTGCCGGAGGAGGTCGAGGCGGTCCGGAGCGACGCCATCATCGCCACTGGCCGGACGGACTACCCGAACCAGGTCAACAACGTCCTCGGCTTTCCGTTCGTGTTCCGCGGCGCGCTGGACGTCCGCGCGCGAGCCATCAACGAGGAGATGAAGCTGGCGGCAACGTACGCGCTGGCGGCGCTGGCGAAGGAGGACGTGCCGGAGTCCGTCGCGATGGCGTATGGCAAGACCAGCTTCCGATTCGGCAAGGACTACCTGATCCCGAAGCCGTTCGACCCGCGGGTCCTGTTGTGGGTCGCTCCCGCCGTGGCCCAGGCGGCCATGGAGACGGGCGTGGCCGGCACGACGATCGATCTCGAAGAGTACCGTCTCCGCCTCGAGGCGAAGCTCGGTCGGCGGCGGGAGGTCATGCGGGACATCATGTTGAAGGCGCGGCGCGACCCGCGGCGCATCGTCTTCCCGGAGGGCGAGCTGCCGGCGGTGATCCGGGCCGCCGCGCAGAGCGTGGATGAGGGGATCGCGTACCCCATCCTCCTCGGCCGCCCGCACCGGATCCGGAAGAAGGCCGCGGAGCTCGGGATCGACCTCTCGGGCATCTCGATCGTCGATCCCCTCGCGGACGAGGAGCGGCAGGCGAGGTACGCGCAGCACCTGTACCGGCGCCGCCAGCGCAAGGGGATCACGCTCGCGGAGGCCACCGAGCGGATGCGCCTGCCGATCTACTACGCGTGCATGATGGTGCTCGAGGGGGATGCGGACGGGCTGATCGGCGGGCAGGACAAGTCGTACCCGGAGACGATCCGGCCCGCCCTCGAAGTGATCGGCACGGCCCCGGAGGTCGACCATGTGGCCGGCCTCTACATGATGATCCTCCAGCACGATATCATGTTCTTCGCGGACACGACGGTGAACATCCGGCCGGACGCGGAGGTGTTGGCGGAGATCGCGCTCCTCTCCGCACGTTTCGTCGAGCGGCTCGGCATCGAGCCGCGGATCGCCATGCTCTCGTTCTCCAACTTCGGATCGGTCCGGCACCCCGAGGTCGAGCGCGTGCAGGAGGCGGTGCGGCGGGTCAAGGAACTGGCGCCCGATCTCATCATCGATGGGGAGATGCAGGCGGACACCGCGGTCGTCCCGGAGATCCTGAACGAGCGGTACCCATTCAGCGTGTTGCAAGAAAAGGCAAACGTGCTGATCTTTCCTGAGCTGAACGCGGCCAACGTCGCCTACAAGCTGTTGGCCCGGCTCGGCGGCGCCGAGGCGATCGGCCCTATCCTGTTGGGGATGGCTCGCCCCGTCCACGTGCTACAGCGCGGCAGCGAGGCGGCAGACATAGTGAACCTGACGGCGATCGCGGTGGTGGACGCGCAGCAGCGGCCGAACCGTAACGCCCACTGACTCCCTGAGGCAATCGTGGCAACGAACACCATCTTCGAACCGATCCTGGGTCTCGAGCTCAAGGGACCGATCCACCGGAACCTGGCGCCCGCGGCGCTCTACGAGCACGCGCTCCGCCGGGGCGAAGGGATGCTCACCGCGGACGGCGCGTTCGTGGCGGTGACCACGCCACACACGGGGCGCTCGCCGAACGACAAGTTCGTGGTGCGGGAGCCCTCGAGCGAGGAGCACATCTGGTGGGGGAACGTGAACGTTCCGCTCGAGCCCGAGCACTTCGAGCGGTTGCGCCGGGACGTGCTGGCATACCTGGCGGAGCAGGAGTTGTTCGTACGCGACGTCTTCGCCGGCGCCGACCCGGAGTACCGCCTCCCGGTTCGCGTGATCAGCACCAGCGCGTGGCACTCGCTCTTCGTGCACAACATGTTCATCGAGCCGACGCGCGAGGAGCTGGAGGGGTTCGAGCCGGGCTTCACGGTCCTGCACGCGCCCGAGTTCACGGCCGACCCGGCGGTGCACGGGACGCGGACCGGCACGTTCGTGGTGCTGAACTTCGGCGAGCGGGTGGTGCTGATCGGCGGGACCCGCTACGCGGGCGAGATCAAGAAGTCGGTGTTCACGGTGCTCAACTACCTGCTGCCGCGGCAGGGCGTGCTCTCCATGCACTGCTCGGCGAACGTGGGCGAGGACGGGGGCGTGGCGCTCTTCTTCGGGCTGTCGGGCACGGGGAAGACGACGCTCTCGACGGACCCCGCCCGGCAGCTCATCGGGGATGACGAGCACGGCTGGTCCTCCCGCGGGGTGTTCAACTTCGAGGGCGGGAACTACGCGAAGGTGATCCGGCTCTCGGCCACGGGCGAGCCGCTGATCTACGCGGCGAGCCGGCGCTTCGGCGCGATCCTGGAGAACGTGGTCGTGGATCCGGCAACGCGGGAAGTGGACTTCGCGGACGACTCCATCACGGAGAACACGCGTTCGTCGTACCCGATCTCGTTCATTGAGCAGGCGGTTCCGGGCGGGCAGGCCGGTCATCCGCGGCACGTGGTCTACCTGACCGCGGACGCGTTCGGCGTGATGCCGCCGATCGCGCGTCTCACGCCCGAGCAGGCCATGTACCACTTCCTATCGGGCTACACGGCCAAGGTGGCGGGCACGGAGCGGGGCGTGACCGAGCCGAAGGCCACGTTCAGCGCGTGCTTCGGCGCGCCGTTCCTGCCGCTGCCGCCGAGCGTGTACGCGGAGATGCTCGGCGAGCTGCTGGCGAAGCACGGCGTCGAGTGCTGGCTCGTGAACACGGGGTGGACCGGCGGGCCCTACGGCGTCGGGCACCGGATGAAGCTCGATTACACCCGGGCCATGGTGACCGCGGCGCTGAGCGGCGCGCTGGACGACGTCGAGACCCGGATCGACCCGGTCTTCGGGCTGCGGATCCCGGTCCGCGTGCCGGGTGTGCCGGACGAGGTGCTGGACCCGCGTTCCACGTGGAGCGACCCCGCGGCGTACGACGCGCAGGCTGCCCAGCTCGCGGCAATGTTCCGGGAGAACTTCAAGAAGTTCGAGGCCCAGGTCTCGGAGGCCGTACGCGCCGCCGGGCCGCGGTGACACGCAAGAGAGTCGGATAAGTCGGGCGCTCCGGGGCAGCCCTCGGAGCGGCTCCTCCGATGACGATGGCCGGCGGGCAAGGCTTGCCGGCCTTCGTGCATCGCCCTCCACGGCACACGATCCGATCCGCACCGGCCGCGGTCCGGCCAAGCGGTAGCCGCCCGTAGCGGCGGCGCGTACCGGGCACGCGTTCGCGGACGCTCCTCGGGCGGCGCGCACGGCTGGCGACGGCGGCGCGGCGCCGGAGCACCGACAAGCATTGTCGGCGCTTCACGAACAGCGCGTGCAGAACCCCGGGCGGCTTCGATCGACCACGTCGCATCCCCGCCACGACTGCCCATCCGCCCGTCGGGCGCGAACAGCGCCGCGATCGTCGCCCCGATCGGGCCGGAAGCGCACGACGCCCGGTGCGCTGCCGACCGTGACCGATTCCGAAATGTATCTTCCAGGCAAATCGCGGTATAATAGGAATGAACGGCGCCGGTGCACGGCGCCCGGCTGGCAGCCGCAGGACGGAGATGGCCCGGCATGGCTGATTACCCGGTCATACGCGATCCGATCTACGGACCGATCCCGCTCGACCCCGTTGCGCGGAAACTGATCGACACGCCGGAGTTCCAGCGACTCCGGCGGGTCCAGCAGTTGAGCCTCGCCCATCTCGTCTATCCGTCCGCGATGCACACGCGCTTCGAGCACTCGGTGGGCGTGTACCACCTGGCGCGCAGTATCGTGGAGAGCCTCGACCGCAAGGGGGAGCTCGGCGCCGTGGCCCCGGATGACATCCGGCTCATCCCGTACGCCGGGCTGCTCCACGATCTCTCCCAGCACCTGGCGGCGCACCTGCTCGACGAGTTCGGCATCGAGGGCGTCCAGCACGAAGAGGTCGGGGCGAGGACCGTCAGCGCCGGGGCGGTGGGCGAGATCCTCGACGGGATCGGCGTCCCCAATGCGGCGAGGCGGATTGGCGACATCATCAACCAGCGCAGCTCCAACCCCCTGGCGGGGATCGTCGCCGGGAACTGCGATGCGGACAAGATGGACTACATCGCCCGGGACGCCTACCACTGCGGCTTGCCGATCGGCTTCGACCAGCTCCATCTCCGGGATGCGATCACGCTCGTGGAGGATCCGGACACGGGCTTCCTGCAGATCGGCCTCGAGAGCGGCGGGCTGACGAGCTTCGAGCAGATGCTCTATTCGAAGTCCGCGCTGTTCCGGAACGTCTACTTCCACCGCACCGTGCGGGCGGCGATGGCCATGCTCCGCACGCTGGTGCTCCTCGCGCTGGACCGCGGGCTGATCGTCCTGGAGGAGCTCCACCGCTGGTCGGACAGCGAGCTGTTCACGGTCCTGCGGCTGCGCGTCACGGAAGGGCCGCGGCTCGCCCCGGAGGATTGTGCCCTGTTCACGGAGCTGCTCGACCGGCTGCTCGAGCGCCGTTTGTACTACGTTGCGTGCACGTTCCCGCTCTCGGCGATGCAGAAGCCGGGTGCGGCGGCGATCCTCGAGGCGGAGCGGGCGCTCGCCGAGGAGCTGGGGCTCGGGGAGGGGCAGGTGGTGCTGGACTTCCCCGAAAAGCCGACGATGCTCGCGACGGACATCCTGGTGCGCTGGCCCGACGGCGCGGTCCGCAACGCAAGGGACCTCGGGCCCGAGGACGGCTTCGCGTTGAACGCCGCCCAGCAGGCGCTGTACGTGGCGTCGGGCCAGGTGTCGCTGTTCACTGCGGAGCGCCGGCAGGTGGATCCGGAGCTCGTCCTGCGGCGTCTTCAGGAGGCCGAGGAGACGGTCAGGGATTCGAATCCGCTGCCCGGATGAGCACAACGGTCGTGTTGTCCAGCCCGCCGCGGCGGTTCGCGGCGTCGATCAGCCCCTGAGCGAGCGCTTCGAGGTCGCCCGCAGGGTCGAGGATCGCGCGCAGCTCGTCATCGCTCAGCATCCCCGTCAGACCATCGGAGCAGAGGAGCAGGAGGTCTCCGGGCGCGAGCTCCACGCGGAAGGTATCCACCGCGACGTCGAATTCCGCTCCCAATGCGCGGTACAGCACGTTCGCGTACGGGTGCGAGCGCGCCTGGCGCGGGGTGAGATACCCGGCGTCGATCTGCTGCTGGACCCAGGTGTGGTCGGTGGTGAGCTGCCGGAGCCGGCCGTCGGGGCTCAGGAGGTAGGCGCGGGAGTCCCCGACGTGCGCGAACGCGCACGCCGGCTCGGCCGTGGAGAAGGCGACCGCGGTCACGGTGGTGCCCATCCCGGCCGACTCCGGGTCCCGGGCGGCGTGCGTGAGGATCTCGCGGTTCGCGGCGCGGACGGCGTCGCGCAGCCGGGCTCCCCGTTCGGCCGCAGGGAGTTCGGGGGCGACGTCGCCCATTCCACGCTCGATGCAATCCACCGCGATCCGGCTGGCCAGCTCCCCCGCGGCGTGGCCTCCCAGCCCATCCGCCACCGCGAAGACCCCGAGATCCGGGCGCACGAGGTACGCGTCCTCGTTCAGCTCGCGTACGCGCCCACGGTCCGTTCGTCCGAACGCCTGCCAGTGCATTGTGCGGAAGGCTAGGCGCCGGACGTGGCGGCCGCAAGGGCGGCACGTCGATTGCCCCCGTCGGCTGGTCGTATGGTACGCGCATCCATGATTGCGGGTCTCGGGGCGCTGGTCGTGCTGGCGGGGTGCCAGCGTGGCATGGAGGACGACGCCATGTCCGCGCCCCCTCCGCCGCCCGCGGCGCTGATCGCGCCCGTCCGGGACTCCATGACGCTGGACGGGAAGCTCGAGCGGCTGGAGCGCGAGCTGACCGCTGCGATCGACGGCCGGTTCGAGGGCGAGGCGCTGTACAGCATGTTCCGGGCGGAGGCGATCACCGACCGGCTGCTCGAATCCACGCTGCCTTTCCGGTGGCTCGCCGACGAGTACTTCCTGGACGCGCGGCTGCGCCAGCTCCAGGCGCTGGCGGACCGGGTGATCGCGCAGCTGCGGCGGGACGAGCCGCTCGAGAAGAGCCTGGCCGATGCCATGGAGCTGCGTCGGCAAGTGGCCGAGCTCCGCGCGGCCCTCGCCGGCCAGGGCGGCGATCCGCCGACCTCGCTCGACTCGCTCCTCGCCGCAGTCCACGCCGCGGAGGTGACCGACTCGGTCTCCGAAGGGGAGTCCGGGGAATAAGTCGGCGGCAGTCCCACGCTCGGGACATCCGGGCCACTGGGGTGGACGGCGACCCGGGCTCCGATGCTGCGTCGGGCGGCCTTACCCGGGTCCGGTTGCGCCGGGCCGGGCGTCAGGCTCTCACGAGGCGCGGGGACCGCGGGGAGGTCTGCGCCGTTCGGGTCGGGGCGTGCAGCGGCTCGGCCGGGGCGCGGCCCCTCGGAATCGGAATGGGGGCGGATGGGCCGGGGGCGCTCCGGGCTGGCTCACCCCCGCGGCAAACCGGGTTCCGCGATCGAAATCGCGTGCGCGTAGCGCCGGTTACCGAACGGGCGCAGGCCCCCGGGGCCGGGGGCTTCGGGACCGACGTCGGGTACGGCCGGTCCGTTCGCGCGCCGCGTCCTCCAGATCGGGGAGCGATCATCCGAGACTTTCCATGCGAGGCGCCGAAGACGGTGCCCGTCGGCGCGCGGTCCGCACGGGAGCGTCGGACGACCGGGGTGCAGCCGGTGGGCGTGCGGTGAACGCGCGCAGGCGGCCCGGTGGCATCGCCGGGAAGGGAGCGTGAGATTGGCCCGTCCCGGCGTTCTGCAGCGGGATGCGGCCGCCCCCGGCCGCGATGCGTGCGCGGGTCATGCCGGCCCGGACGTGCGGGGCGGTGAATCGGGCCGAGACGATCCGCCGGGCGGGGCCGATGGCCCGGCCGGGGAACGTGGCGAGCCTGCCCTCCACCACGAGGACGGGGACGCCGCGGCAATGGCCGGTCGTCAGGGAAAAGGGTGGTGCGGACGGACCGCCGACGCTATTTTGGCCGGCTTTCGCGCGCCGACCTGGCGGGCGGGGCGCCCTGTAACCGGCCGGACTTTCGCCAGGACACTTCCGGTCCTCACCGGTGTATCATTGCGCGACACCGCCTGTAGGGGCCGGCTAGTGCGCCGTCCGCTGCACCGGGAACCAAGAAAGGGCGCCGGGTGTTACAAGCGGCGGCGGAGAGGAGGAGGGCCCGCCGTCGCCCACGGGGCGGCCGGCGGGCGGTGTTTATGGGCAGACTCTTTGCATACGGGTCCCGGCTGACCTGCATGGAGCCGGAGTTGGCGCCGAGGGAAGCGGGACAAGAGAAATTCAGTGGGGCTTGATGGCGACCACGGCGGAAACTCGGAAGCGGCGTCGGCGTCGTGCCGACCGCGAACGGATCGAGGCGTTCGTTTCGCCTCCGGAGGAGCAGAGCGCGCTCGATCAATATCTCCGGGACGTGAGCAAGCATGAGCTGATCACGCCCGAGGAGGAGATCGAGCTCGGATATCGTGCGCGCGCCGGGGACGAGGAAGCGGTCCAGAAGCTGGTGCGCGCGAATCTGCGGTTCGTGATCAGCGTGGCCAAGAAGTACCAGAACCGTGGCGTCTCGCTGATCGACCTGATCCAGGAGGGGAACGTGGGGCTGGTGACCGCGGCCCGGAAGTTCGACCCGGATCAGGGTGTGAAGTTCATCTCCTACGCGGTGTGGTGGATCCGGCAGGCAATCCTGTCGGCGCTGGCGAACCAGGGGCGTGCGGTGCGGGTCCCGCTGAACCGTGCCAGCGACCTCGCGCGGATCTTCCGTGAGCGGGAGCGGTTGAAGCAGGAGCTGCGGCGTGATCCGACCACGGAGGAGATCGCTGCCGCGGCGAAGCTGACGCCGGAGGTGGTGGAGTCTCTCCAGACGCTGAACGCGGCGGAGATCCGGCTGGATGCGCCGATCGGCGACTCGGATGACAGCCAGCTCGTGGAGCGGTTCATCCTGGAGGAGGCGGCGGAGCCGGAGGAGGCGGTCGAGGAGCGCATGCTCGCGGAGCATATCGAGCGCGCGCTGGAGACGCTGTCCCCGCGGGACGCGCGGGTGCTGCGGCTGTACTTCGGGTTGGAGGGCGGCCGGGAGCACACCCTCGAGGAGATCGGCAACATGCTGGGCGTGACGAGGGAGCGCGTCCGGCAGTTGCGGGACCGCGCGTTGAAGCGGCTGCGGGAGGGTGAACTCGGCGCCGCACTCGAGAGCTTCGCCGCCTGAGGAGGCCTCCCCCCGTGCTCCAACGTGGAACGGTCCGCAAGGCAGCGGGTGGCGTCTACGAGGTGGAGCTGGACGAGGGTGGCGTCGTTGCTGCCACGCTCCGGGGGCGGCTCAAGTTGGAACAGCGAACCGGTGACCGCGTCGTCGCGGGCGACCGGGTCCAGGTCGCGCGCCATGCCGACGGCAGCGCGACCATCGAGGCGGTCGAAGAGCGCCGCAGCGAGCTCGCCCGTCGGGCCCCTGGAAAGGGTGCTCGGCGGGCGAAAGTCATTGTGGCGAACGTGGACCGGGTCGTCATCGTCGTCGCCGCCGCGCAGCCCGAGCCACGGCTGCGCATGCTGGACCGCTTCCTCGTCCTTGCCGAGGCGAACGACCTTCCGGCCACGATCGTCGTGAACAAGGTCGACCTCGTGGGGCTGGAGGAGGCGCGCCGGCGTTTCGCGATCTACGAGGCCGCCGGCTACCCCGTCCTGTACACCAGCACGGTGGACGGCACGGGGCTCGACGCGCTCCGCGAGTGTCTCTGCGGCGAGACGAGCGTGCTCACCGGCCCGTCCGGCGTGGGCAAGTCGAGTCTCCTCAACGCGATCGAGCCCGGGCTCAGGCTCCGGACCGCCCAGATCAGCAGGGCCGTCGGCAAGGGACGCCACACCACCGTCACCGCGGAGCTGATCCCGCTGCGCTGCGGCGGGTACGTGGCGGACACGCCCGGCCTGCGGGAGCTCGGCCTCTGGGGCATCGACCGGGAGGCGCTGGACACCTACTTCCCCGAGTTCCGACCCTACCTCGGCCAGTGCCGTTTCGGCCACGGCTGCTCGCACATCCACGAGCCCGACTGCGCCGTCCGCGAGGCGGTCGAGGCCGGCGAGATCCCCGCGGAGCGGTACGAGAGCTACCGGACGTTGCGGCTGGAAGAGGAGTGACGCGCCCGGGGGCGTGATCGTCCGTATTCCTGCGGGCCCGGGGCCCGTCGACAAAGGACGTTTCCACCTCTAACCGGAGTGCGTATGGCTCGACGCATCACGGAGTACGCTGCACTCGCGCTAGCCCTGACTCTCCCCCTAGCGGCGTGCGACAGTGATTCCGGTGTGGATTCCGACACCGGCCGCGTTTCCGTCCTTCTCACTGACGCCGCGGGCGACGTGAAGGCGGCGGTGGTCACGATCTCGAAGATCTACCTGCAGGGAGAGGGCGGCGAGGTCGTCTTGATGGATGGCGAGGTGACGACCGACCTGCTCACCCTGGCGAACGACGCCGCGACGCTGGTGGAGGACGCCGTCGTCCCCGCGGGCGCGTACGGACAGCTCCGCTTCGTGATCGACGGCGCCTACGTCGAGGTCGAGAACGGCGATGGCTCGACGAGCATCTACGCGACCGCCGGCTACCCGCACGTTCCCTCGGGGGCGCAGGTCGCGGGCGAGCTGAAGTGCCCGAGCTGCGGTGTGGACGCTGAGGGGAGCAGCGGTCTCAAGGTCAACCTCCCCGGCGGCACGAAGGTCGAGGGCGACCAGAAGATCCTGCTCGTCGACTTCGACGTGGCGCAGAGCTTCAAGGGCCCGAAGACCGGTGCCGGCGACTGGGTGCTCCACCCGGTGATCAAGGCGACTGAGCTCGAGCTGAGCGGGAGCATCGTCGTATCCCTGGCGCTCGCGGACTCGGTGAAGCTGCCGATCCTCAACGGCCGGCAGCTCACGCTGGCCGACTTCCGCGCCAGGCTGACGAACGCGGATGGCAGCGCCGAGGAGCTCGAGCTGATCGACGCCGACGGGGATCTGGTCTTCGAGGCCGAGTTCCTGTACCTGCTTCCCGGCACGTACACACTCGAGATCGTGACCGACGCGGCTATCGATTTCGCGCTCGATCTGGACATCCCCGCCACGGTGACCGTCGGCTCCGGCCAGAAGGTGGAGGTCGGGGCGGTCCTGAAGGCGGTGGGGAGCTGACGATGATCCACGCCCTGAGCTGGAGCGGCGGCAAGGACGCCACTCTCGCACTCGACCGCGCCGTCCGGCAGGGGCTGGACGTCCGCTACCTCTTCAACATCTACGAGGGCGTGAGCGGCCGCGTCCGCTTCCACGGCGTGCGCGCCGAGCTGATCGCCGCTCAGGCGCAGGCGCTCGGGCTGGAGCTGATCCAGGCGCACACCCACCCGGAGGACTACGCAGGCGCGTTGGATCGGGTGCTGGACGAGCTGGTGGGGCGGGGCGTCGGTGGGATCGTCTTCGGCAACATCCACCTCGAGGACATCCGCGCGTGGTACGACGAGCGGCTGCGCGCCCGGGGGCTCGAGCACGTCGAGCCGCTCTGGGGGGAGCGGCCCGAGGCGCTGGTCGAGGAGTTCCTGGATCGAGGTTTCCGGGCCCGGGTGGTCGGCGTGAACCTCGAGATCGGCCGCGCGGAGTGGCTGGGCCGCGACCTCGACGAGCGCCTGATCGAGGAGATCGCGCAGGCGCCCGGCGCGGACGTGGCGGGCGAGCGGGGGGAATACCACACCTTCGTCTACGACGGCCCGCTCTTCCGCATGCCGGTCCGGTTCGTCACCGGCGCGACGTTCGAGCTGGACGGACACCGGCTCATCGATCTGGTTCCGGCCGGGGCAACGGAGTAAGCGACCCCGGGTACCGGAGCAAGCAGCGCCTCGCCGGACCGTGTTCCGGACCGGCGGCAATCGGCCCCGGCCGCCCGTCGTGGCGGCCGGGGCCGTCGTCATCTCAGCGTCCCAACTCCCATGTCACCCCGAAGAACGCCGCGCGGCCGGGCGCGGGGAGGCCCGAGACGTCGCAGACCACGGCGTCGGTCAGGTTCCGGACGTCCAGGGACAGCCGGACACCGCGCCAGCGGTAGGCGACGCGGGCGTCGGCCTGCGTGTGGGTCTGCGCCGCGCCCGGCGTGCACACGCCGTCCTGCACGGCCGGCTCGTCGGTCCCGGCGCGCCGGGCGTGGTACAGCCGTGCGTCCAGGGTGAGGGCGTCGCCGAGCCAGTCGCGCCCCACGGCGAGCTGGACGGTCCGGGTCAGCGGACGCAACGCGTACTTCGAGACGAAGCCGTCCTCGGCCTCCGAGTCGAAGCCGAGGAGGGTGCCGGACAGGTTCCAGCGCAGGCCGAGGGGGCCGTCGTGGTCCAGGGCGAGCTCGAGTCCACGGAACGTCGCATGGGCGACGTTGCGCGTGCGCCACGGCACCTCCGCCGACGCGTCCTCCGGGCGCGCCCAGTCGATCAGCGACCCGGTCTCGCGCAGGAACGCCGTCGCCCGCAATCTCGTGCCCGCCGTTGGAACGAAGTCCGCGCCGGCCTCGAACTCCCACGCGTGCTCGGGTTCGAGGTCGGGATTCCCGACGTTCGCGGGGTCGACGTAGTACCGTTCCGTCCACGTCGGCGCGCGGAACGCCCTTCCGACGGACGCGCGGAGCCGGAGCGGGTCGGCCGCGCGGATCGCGACCGCGGCGGACGGGGCGAAGAAGGCGCCGTAGGCCTCGTGCCAGTCGGTCCGGAGGCCGAGGTTGACGATCGTCGCATCGAGGCGCCCGGCGGCGACCTCGGCGAACACGGCTCCTCGTCCTTCGCTCCGATCCCCGAGCCTGGTGCTCTCGAGCCGGTCGACGAACGCCTCGGCGCCCGCGACCAAGCGCATGTCGGCCGACGCCGCCCACCGCGCGACCAGCTCGCCGCCGAGCTGGGTTCCCGCGTGGCGGTTGCGGTAGAAGGCCGGGTCGTCCCGCCGGAGCACGAAGTCGTCCTCGTGGCGCCGAAGCGAGACGCGCGGCTCGATGGCGAGGACGGCGCCCGCGGGCGCGAGCCAGGCGACCCAGGCCGTGGCCGTGCGCGTCTCCTCGTACTCGTCGAAATCCGCGGCCGGCGGCGTATAGAACGCCCGTGCGCCGAAGTTCCGCGCCGCGTAGGCGACGTCGGCCCGGAGCGTTCGCGCGGCGATGGGGAAATCGACCGCCGCGCGGGCCTGGAGCGTCTCGTAGTCGGTGCCGGCGCGGTGGCCGTCGGAGCGGCGGGCCTCGGCGCCCACCCGCACGGCGACGTCGCCCGCGGAGAAGCCGGCGCCGAAGCTGCCGCCGACGGTGGCGAACGCGCCGCCGTCGAGCCCGGCGGTGAGGGCGGACCCGCCGCGGCGGGTCACGATCTGGACCACGCCGCCGACGGCATCCGCGCCGTAGACCGCGGTCGCGGGCCCGCGCAGGATCTCGATCCGCTCGATCTCGGCGAGCGGGACCGCGAGGTCGAGGTCGAAGTGGCTGGTCTGGGCGTCGCTCATGCGCACGCCATCGACCAGGACGAGGACCTGCTCGGAAGTCCCGCCCCGCAGCGCGAGGTCGGCCTGCGCGCCGGAGCGCGCCTGGACGTCCGCGCCGAGCGCCCACTCGAGGAGCTCGGCCACCGTGCGGGCGGGGGCGCGCGCGATCGCCTCCGCGGAGATGACTTGGACCGCACGCGTGGCGGCCGGGAGCGCCGCCGTCGTCCGCGAGCCGACCGTCACGTGGATCGAGTCGAGCTCGACGGCGGCGCCCTGCTGCGCCGCCGCGGGGCGCCCGGCCAGCAGCCCGAGCGCGACGAGGGCCGGAACGGCCCGGATCTGCCCGCGCATTAGAACCCCGCTCCTACCCGAACGCCAGCGACGATCGTCCGGCCGCGGGCGGGGAAGTGCACGATCTCCTCGTACTCCCGGTCGAACAGGTTTTCCACGCGCAGCAGCGCGGTCACGTCCGGGCGGCGCGAATCGCCCCTGACCAGCGCGAGCTCCGCGCCGACGTCCGCAACGGTGTAGGCCGGGAGCGTGATGCGCTTCGACGGGGACACGGCGAAGTCGAGGTCGTCCCGCTCGCCGACGTAGCGGATCGACAGGTCGATCGCGCCGCGGTCCGCGGGCGCGTAGCGCAGGTCGAGCCGGGCGGAGTGGGTCGGGCGGCGCAGCAGCGGCATGCCCTGGACGTACTCGGCGTCCGGCCCGGTCGCGTACCCGGCGTCGACCGCCTCGGTGTCGAGGTA
>ERZ777003.666-NODE-666-length-64079-cov-8.555979_pt1 | contig 64079 bp, 46 predicted proteins | sample MGYA00374956_ERZ777003 | MGnify/ENA primary metagenome ERZ777003 (study PRJEB29302, sample SAMN06268252) | bioreactor metagenome | isolation source: Joint BioEnergy Institute, California, USA | place: USA:Joint BioEnergy Institute, California, USA | collected...
GACCGCAAGTGGCGCGAGCACCTGTACGAGATGGACTACCTGCAGGAGGGCATCGCCCTGCGGGCGTACGCCCAGCGCGACCCGGTGGTCGAGTACCAGCGCGAGGGCTACGACATGTTCGCCACGATGATGGACGGCATCAAGGAGGAGACCGTCGGGTTCCTCTTCAACCTGCAGGTGCAGGTCCAGGAGACGGCTCCGGCTCCCGCCGCCCCGGCGGCTGGGGAGGCCGCCGACGGGGCGCCGTCGGCGCCGGTGGAGCCGGCGGTCGAGATCCGGGCCAAGGGGATCGGCCAGGGCCCCCGTCCCCAGGGTCTCCAGTACTCCGCACCCACCATCGACGGTGCGGCCGGGGCCACCGGTGGTGTCTCGGTGGTGCGGCCGCAGCAGGTGGCTCCGGCCCTCGGGGTCGGTGGTCCACCCGCCCCGTCCGTGTCCCGGCGTCCCGCCCAGGGCCAGGTCGTCGGCGGTGGCGCGCCCTCGCGGAACGCGCCCTGCCCCTGCGGTTCGGGCCGCAAGTACAAGCGCTGCCACGGGGCGCCCGGCGCCGCCTGACCGCGGCCGCGGCCCCGTGCCGACGCGCCGCTCTCCCGTGTCCACCCGCGACCCGGCCCGTCCCCGAGACGGCCGGGTCGCCGTGTCCGCACTCCCCGTGTGTCGGCGCCGCGTGCCGACCCCGCGTGGACGGTCACCGGAGTTCCGTCGCGTGTCGTCGACACCGCGTGGTCTGCTCCGCCTGTCGACACTGATCGGGTCCGGCGGGTCGCCCTCGGTCGTGTCCGGGTCAGAGCACCTCGACCGACACGCCCACCCATCTGCCCCGGCGGCGCTCCAGCCGGAACGCCATCGCCCAGGTGCGCCCGGGCACACCGATCGCGGCCGCGGCCTCGACGATCCCCGGCCGCGGCTCGCAGACCCGCAGCCGCCGCAGTAGTGCGCGCCGCGGCGGACGCCCCGGTCCACGGGCGGCGATCCGGTGGGACGCCGCGATCAGCCTCGTCACCACGCGGCCGGTTTCGGCGGGATCGCAGCGGGCCCGGATGTGTTGCGCCGGACGATAGCCGTTCATGATCTCCAGACAGTCGGTGACGAAGGTCCTCGCCGCCTGTCGGGCCTCGGGGCTCGCCCCGGTGAGTCCGACCGCCGGCGGCGCCTGCTCCGTCGCGGCCGTCGCGGGCCGCCCGGGGCGGGACGACGGCGCCGGACGACCCGCGCCGGGGGAGGGAGTGTCGGGCCGCGCGGTGGCGGCGACCGGTGCTCCGGTCCGGTGGCCGGTCGGCGCCGTGGCGCCGTCGCCGGGGTGGGCGGTGGCACACCCGTCGGACCGGACGAGGCACCCGTCCCGCCTGGCGTCGGTGGGTCGGTCGAGCCAGACCTCCGGAGCGCGCTCGTCGTCGAAGGGTGGGTCGAGAGGCGGAACGGGCCGAAGCTGCACCGTTGGTCGGCCCGGGGGCCGGGTGGCCGCGGCAGGCATTCGACATCCTCCCTGATCTTGCGTTTGCTTTCGTTTGCCTTCGACGGGCTTTGTAGTCGACCCAGTGCTTCCCGTCAATGCCGGTGGGCGTCGGGCTCCCGACGCCACGGCCCGGCCACGAGGGCGCTTTCCGGGAAGGACGCAGGGCAGGGCCGGGCCGGATCATCGACCCGGGTGGGATCGAGCGGAAACGGTAGTCAGCGGGTCCGACAGCAACGGTGGGCCGGCGCGTGACGGACGCCGGACGGGACCGGACCCGGAGCGTCAGTCGGGCAGCCGGTCGACCAGGGGATTGCTGGCCACCCACTCCGCCGTTTCGGCGTACTTGCGCTGGATGTACTCCTCCAGGCGGGCGCGTTCGACCCGCCACTGGCCCCGTCCACCAATCTTGATCGCCGGCAGTTCACCACTGCGGACCATGTGGTACACCTGCGAGTCCGAGACGTTGAGCTCAGCGGCGACGTCGGACAAGAGCAGGAACCTCGGCTCCACGAAGAACTCCCGAGAGTCGGTGGTTGCTTTAGTTTGCCATCGACCGCGGTGTGGCCGCCTCCGCCGTTAGGCTCCGCTTGGTCCGGCTTCCGCGGTCGGGTCGGATCCGACGCCCGTCGGGTCGGCGTGCCGCGGGGCACCGCACCGGCTGTGACGTGCGACCACATCGGGCGGGGTCCGCCCCCGACCGGTCCGCGTCCGGTGTACTACCGTCCGGAGGGACAGCGGAATCCGCGCCGACCACGTCGGCGTGGACGCGACGGCGACGCGTCGCGCGCAGGTATCGAGCAGGAGAGACCGCGTGGCAGAGAAGCTCGTCCGGGTGTACGTCCCGGCCACCGTGCCGATGCTCGCCGACCTGCACCGGAAGGGCTGGATCGCCGCACCGGGGGCGCACGCCGTGACGCCGGAGCTGCGGGAGTGGTACGCCGAGGGCGACGAGGAGGAACTGGAGTACGTCGCCTTCACCCGGGCCGCCCAGGAGGCGCTGCGGCTGCTCCGGGCCGACCCGGCGGCTCCCCGACGCCGGGTGGTGGTCTCCGCCGACCTGCCCGCCCCGCAGGTGCACCGCCTCGACCCGGAGCTCGGTTCCAGCACGGTACGGCTGGCCGGGCAGGTCGCCGTCGCCACCGTCGCGGCGATCCACGTCGACGGCGTCGAGGCGGTCGACGACGTGACGGCGGCGGTCGCGGTGGTGGAGCAGGCCCTGGCCGGCGACCCGGACGCCCAGTTCACGGTCGACGGGGTCGAGGACCACGAACTGGAGTGGTACGACATCTCGGAGTTGGGCACCCTGGCTGACCTGACCGGGTGAGGGCGTCCTCTCAGCGCCCGGCCCCGGCGACCGGCTCGGGCGAGCCGGCGGGCGAGCGCCCGGTGTCGGAGGCGGCCTCGCCGCCCGGTGCCGTCGGCCCGTCGTTCTCCCGCGCCGCCGGCCCGTGGTCACCGGTGTGCCCGGGTTCCTCCGTCGTCGACGGCTCGGGTCCGTCGGCCGTCGGCCGCTCGGCGGGACCCACCGCGACCTCCGGGTCGGCTCCGGCGCGACCGCCCGGCACCTGCTCGGCCGGGGTCGTGTCCGGACGCCCTGCGGCGGTCGGATCGTCGGTGTCCGCCGGCCCGGACGGGTCGGCCGCGGCCGGCTTCTCGGCCGGGCCGAGCGTGCGGCCGAAGAGCACGAGCGCGGTGAGCGCGCCGAGGAAGAACACGGTCAGGACGGCGGTGAACCTCTCGTTTCCGAGGAGGTGCTGGCCGCCCTGGTCGATCTCGCTGACCGCGCTGGCCATCCGGAGCACCTCCGCACCGGCGGTGCGGGTGAGGAGTTCCGCGGTGAGCATCAGCAGCCCGGGACCCCCGCCGGCGACGAGGTATGCCGGCCACCGCAGCGGCCTGTCGCCGGCGGCCCGCCCGGCCACACGCCGCCCCGCGATCCGCAGGTAGCCGAAGGCCAGCAGTCCCGCGACCAGCCCGCTGGCGGCGGAGGAGGTCCGGCGGAACCACTGGAGGGCGTTGTAGGACCGGGAGGGGTCGTCGCCCGCGCCGTAGAGCGAGAGCAGCGGGTCCTGGAAGTAGCTCAGGGCGAAGGTGACCGCGAAGACGCCCAGCCCGGCGGTGACGACGGCGGCGACCACCAGGGGGGCACGGAGGCCACCGGCCACCCCGCCGAGGGTGGCCGCCGCCGCGGTGGCCCCGGCGAGGACCATGATCGCCCGGCCCTCGCCGTAGCTGAGACTCACCGCCAACGCGGCGAGCAGGCCGGTCAGCAGTCCGGCGGCCACGGCCGCCGCGAACCGGGGGGTGCTGCGCCAGACACCGAACCGGCTCAGCAGGTTGGCGAGCGCGAGGCTGACCGCCGCCCCGCCGACCAGGCTCGCGGAGATCACCCCCGGCAGGGAGTACGCGGTCGAGGTGATCGCGATCGAGGTGAGCCCGGAGGAGGAGATCGCCACCTTGGCGGACCAGAGCATCGCGGCGAGCCAGCCGAGGGCGAGGAGGGCGAGCACCGCCGCGCCCGGGGCGGGCACGGGGACACCGGGCACTGTCGCGGACGGCGCCGTCACACCCTGCCGGCCTGCGGCCGGGGTCGCGGTGGTGGTACCGGACTCCTTCGTCATCATCTCCCCTTCACCAGCTGACCGGCCGCGTCGACGCCGTCGGCGAGGGCGGCCCGGTCGGGTCCCGGCCGCCAGTTCATCAGGGTACGCGGGCCGGCCGGGGCGACCGTGCGCCGCGGGCCCGTGGCGGGCGACGAACGGTGCCGCCGGCGCGGGTGGTCGGCGGCCGGACGTTCACCGGCCAGGTGGTGATCACAGAATGCGTCCCGGCGGGCGGGCGGAACACCCGGTCCGTGGAAGGATTGGTGCAGGTCCCGCCCCCGAAACCTCCGGCACACCCGGGGAGCCGGGTCAGGCTGTCCGGTCGACCGGCCGGCGCCGGCGGGTCCGATTTCGCCAATGGAGCCGAGATCGCCCAGGAGCAGACCATGGACGCTGTTCTCTCCGTACCCGAGCCGCGCAACGAGCCGGTCCGCGACTACGCACCCGGCAGCGCCGAGCGGGACAGCCTGCAACGCCGACTCGGCGAGTTGGCCGCCGAGCGGATAGACCTGCCGATGACGATCGGCGGTGTGCAGCGGATGGGTGCGGGCGCCGCGATCGAGGTCGTTCAGCCGCACCGGCACCGGCATGTGCTGGGGATCACCCACAACGCAACCAACGCGGATGCGCTGGCCGCGGTGACGGCCGCCAAGCAGGCCGCCCCGATGTGGCGCAGCCTGCCGTTCGCGGAGCGGGCGGCCATCTTCCTCCGCGCGGCCGACCTGCTCTCCGGTCCGTGGCGGGACACCCTCAACGCGGCGACCATGCTCGGCCAGTCGAAGACCGCAATCCAGGCGGAGATCGACTCCGCGTGCGAGCTCATCGACTTCCTGCGGTTCAACGTCGCCTTCGCGCACCGGCTCCTCACCGAGCAGCCGAAGTCCGTGCCCGGGGTCTGGAACCGCTTCGACCACCGGCCGCTGGAGGGCTTCGTCTACGCGATCACGCCGTTCAACTTCACCGCGATCGCGGGCAACCTGCCGTCGGCACCGGCGCTGCTCGGCAACACGGTGGTCTGGAAGCCGGCGCCGACCCAGCAGTTCGCCGCGCACTTCACCATGCGCCTGTTCGAGGCGGCCGGACTGCCGCCCGGCGTGATCAACATGGTCACCGGGGACGGGATCGCGGTCTCCGAGGTGGTGCTCGCCGACCCCGACCTGGCCGGGATCCACTTCACCGGCTCGACCAGGGTCTTCCAACAGCTGTGGCGACAGGTCGGCGAGAACATCGCGAGGTACCGCAGCTATCCGCGACTGGTCGGCGAGACCGGCGGCAAGGACTTCGTGATCGCGCACGCCAGCGCCGACGTCGACGCGCTGCACACCGCGCTGATCCGGGGGGCGTACGAGTACCAGGGGCAGAAGTGCTCCGCCGCCTCCCGGGCGTACGTGCCCCGGTCGATCTGGTACGGCGGTCTGCGTGACCGGCTCGCCGCCACCGCCGACGGGCTGACGTACGGCGACGTCACGGACTTCTCGAACTTCGGCGGTGCGGTGATCGACGCGAGGGCCTTCGCCCGGCACACCGCCGCGCTCGACATGATCTCGAACGATCCGGCCTGCCGGATCATCGCCGGCGGCACCGCCGACGACTCGGAGGGCTACTTCGTCCGGCCGACCCTCTTCGAGTGCGACGATCCCGGTCACGAGTGGTTCACCACCGAGTACTTCGGCCCGATCCTCGGCGTGTACGTCTTCGACGACGCCCGGTACGACGAGGTGGTCCGGCAGGCCGAGTCGGTCGCGCCGTACGCGCTCACCGGGTCGATCTTCGCCACCGACCGCCGGGTGATCGACCAGACCACCGAGGTCCTCCGGTACGCCGCGGGCAACCTCTACATCAACGACAAGCCCACCGGGGCGGTCGTGGGCCAGCAGCCGTTCGGCGGGGCACGGGCGAGCGGCACCAACGACAAGGCGGGCTCCTGGCACAACCTGATCCGGTGGATGTCGCCGCGCACCATCAAGGAGACCTTCGTGCCGCCGACCGACCACCGCTACCCGCACATGGGCTGAGCCGTCGGACCCGTCGGGCCGGGCCCCGCGCCCGGCCCTCGGGGTCGTCGCCTCCGCCGGCCGCCGCGCCGGTCGGCCCGTCGGCCTGGTCAACCCCGCCCACCGTCCCGTCCCTCCGGCCGCGGTGGGCGGGTTCACGCCGGATCGGACGGCCCCGGGACGCCACGGCGTCCCGGTCGGGCCGTCGGCAGACGAACCCCCGGGCAGTTCCACCAAGTTGGCCACATAGTCGATGAAAGTTGACTAACCTCCCCAATTGGCCCGAGTCGCGCCATACCTCCTGCCCTGATCGCGTCTGGCGGTTGCCGTGACCACCCCGCCATCCCGGCGACACCCCGGGCCGTCATCGCGGCCGGCCGTCACCCGGCCGTGCCGTCGCGCGCCCGTCCATCGATCGTCCTCATCCGACTGTCGTCCACCGACAGTGCACAATGGAGACCTTTGACCAGCGGATAGTGCCAAATCCTGGACGCGGCGCCGGCAAAGTGGCAGCGTGGAGGCCATGGCGGATATTGGTATCAACCCCACTGCGGCCGCCCTGCTCGGGCTGCTCCACGAAGGACCGATGACCGGTGGTCAGTTGATGGCCGCCGCCGAGCGGCGGCTGGCACCGTACTGGTCGATGACGCGGAGTCAGGTCTACCGCGAGTTGCCGGTGTTGGCCGAGCAAGGGCTGGTACGGCTCGGCAAGCCGGGCCCGCGGTCCAGCCAGCCGTACGCGATCACGGCGGCCGGGAAACGGACGTTCTCCCGCTGGCTGACCGAGGTGCCGGGCAAGGACACGATCCGTAACCCGACCGCGCTCCGTGTCGCCTTCGGTCCGCAGCACACGGCCAGCCAGTTGCGCGCCCTGTACGCCAGCGCGAACGAGTACCACACCGCCGCCCTGGCGTCAGCCCGGGAGCAGGCCCGGGACGCCCGGAAGGCCGGCGACTCGTACGGCGCGGCCGCGCTGGAGTTCGCGGTCGCCTACCACAAGGCGGCGCTGTCCTGGTTGAAGAACGTGCCCATCAGCTGACCGGCGGTGACGGCGGCCCGGGCCGGACGGTGACGACGGTCCAGGACCGGGCGGGGGCAGCCGCCTTCCACCGTGCCGCCGACGTGGCTGCCGTGCGGCGCGACGGCACGTCGGCCGGTCGACCGGCCGCGCGTGACGTACCTGATCATCCGCGAGCCCGGATCCGTCGTCCGCGGCCACCCGACGATCATCCGTGCCGGCGGCCGGGGCGGCCGCACGCGCGCCGAACGCGCCTGGCCGGCGTGGCGACCCGGCTCCCCGGGTGACTGGTTACCCTTGACTGTCGTGACCGCTGCCGAATATGCCGACCAACTGAAGAACCTTGACGCCACCCTACGCAACATCGAGGCCGTCCTCGATGTCGACAAGCTGCGTCGGAACAAGGCAGAGCTGGAGGAGGCGGCCTCCGCGCCGGATCTCTGGGAGGACCAGGCCCGAGCCCAGGAGGTGACCTCCAAGCTCTCGTACGTCAACGGGGAGATCGCCAAGCTGGAGGGCCTGCGCGGTCGGCTCGACGACGCCCAGGTGCTGCTCGAGCTCGCCGAGGCGGAGGGGGATGCCGGGACGCTCGGCGAGGTCGGGGCGGAGATCGGCAGCCTGACGAAGGCGATCCAGGAGCTGGAGATCCGTACCCTGCTCTCCGGGGAGTACGACTCCCGGGAGGCGCTGGTGGCGATCCGGGCCGGGGCCGGTGGGGTGGACGCCGCCGACTTCGCCGAGATGCTGCTGCGGATGTATCTGCGCTGGGCGGAGCGGCACGGCTACCCGACCGAGGTCTACGAGACGTCCTACGCCGAGGAGGCGGGACTGAAGTCCGCCACGTTCGCGGTCAAGGTGCCCTACGCCTACGGCACGCTCAGTGTCGAGGCGGGCACCCACCGTTTGGTTCGGATCAGTCCCTTCGACAACCAGGGACGTCGGCAGACCAGCTTCGCCGGGGTGGAGGTGCTGCCGGTCGTCGAGCAGACGGACCATATCGACATTCCGGAGAACGAGATCCGGGTCGACGTCTACCGGTCGTCGGGTCCCGGTGGGCAGAGCGTGAACACCACCGACTCGGCGGTGCGGATCACGCACCTGCCGACCGGAATCGTGGTGACCTGCCAGAACGAGAAGTCGCAACTCCAGAACAAGGCCTCCGCGCTGCGGGTGCTGCAGGCCCGGCTGTTGGAGCGCAAGCGGCAGGAGGAACAGGCCAAACTGGATGGCCTCAAGGCCGACGCCGCGGGCTCGTGGGGCGACCAGATGCGCTCGTACGTCCTGCACCCGTATCAGATGGTGAAGGATCTGCGCACCGAGTACGAGACGGGCAACCCGGCCGCCGTCTTCGACGGCGAGCTCGACGCGTTCATCGAGGCGGGAATCCGTTGGCGCAAGCAGCGGCAGCTTGCCGGCGAGGCGGTGTGAACACGTTTCGCGTCGATGTCGACGCGGTCCGTCGACCGTGCTGAACGCCCGCCTGTGCGGGGTGTGAACGAGAATCAACACAGCGCAAAATCGGCACGAATACCGGGCGGACGAGCCGGCCGGCGGACTTGGCCTTTCCGTTACGACGCGTAGACTCACCACCCGTGATTCAGCTTGAGCACGTGACGAAGACGTACCCCAAGGCGTCCCGGCCATCGCTCGACAATGTGTCGGTCTCGATCGAGAAGGGCGAGTTCGTCTTCTTCATCGGTCCCTCCGGATCCGGCAAGTCGACGATCATCAAGCTGCTGTTGCACGAGATCACGCCGAACAAGGGGCGCGTCATCGTCAACAACAAGGACGTCACCTCGATGCGGTCGTGGAAGATCCCGGCCTTCCGCCGTACGATCGGGTGCGTCTTCCAGGACTTCCGGCTGCTGCCCAACCGCACGGCGTACGAGAACGTCGCGTTCGCCCTGGAAGTGATCGGCAAGAGCAAGGCGGTGGCCCGCCGGGTGGTCCCCGAGGTGCTGGAGCTGGTGGGGCTCGGCGGCAAGGAACACCGCTACCCGCACGAGCTCTCCGGTGGTGAGCAGCAGCGGGTCGCGGTGGCCCGGGCCTTCGTCAACCGCCCGCTGATCCTGCTGGCCGACGAGCCGACCGGAAACCTCGACCCGGACACGTCCATCGAGATCATGCGCCTGCTGGACCGGATCAACCGCACCGGCACCACGGTCGTGATGGTCACCCACGACTCCAACATCGTGAACCAGATGCGCCGGCGCGTCATCGAGATCGAGAGCGGTCGGATCGTGCGCGACCAGGCCCGGGGTGTCTACGGCTGAGCGAGCCGGTGCCAGCGTGTCCCGACGGCCCTGATTCGACGACGAACGACCCCCAGCGGAGATCCGGAAGGAACCCCCGATGCGCTTGAAATACGTCCTGTCCGAGGTGATGGTCGGGCTGTGGCGCAACGTGACCATGACCATCGCGATGATCATCACGATGGCGGTCTCGCTCACGATGCTCGGCGCCAGCGGCCTGATGTACCTCCAGGTCGAGGCGATGAAGGACGCGTACTACAAGGACATCGAGGTGTCGATGTTCCTTGACGCCTCGGTGACCGACGAGCAGCGCGCCCAGCTGCAGACGGAGCTGGAGAGCGACCCGCTGGTCCGGAAGGTCAAGCACGAGACCAAGGAAGAGGCGTACGAGCGGTTCAAGGAACTCTTCGCCGACTCGCCGGACCTGGTCAACGCGGTCCAGGCGGACAAGCTGCCGGAGTCGTTCCGGATCAACCTCGTCAACCCCGAGCAGTACCAGCTGATCTTCGACAAGTACAAGGACCGGGAGGGGATCGACGACATCATCGACCAGCGCCGGCTCCTGGAGCAGATCTTCAACATCCTCGGCGCGATCCAGAACATGGCGCTGATCGCGGCCTCGGTGATGGCGGTCGCGGCCCTGCTGCTGGTCGCGAACACGATCCAGGTGGCGGCCTACAGCAAGCGCCGCGAGGTGGCGGTCATGAAGCTCGTCGGCGCCTCGAACTGGTTCGTCCAGGCGCCGTTCGTCCTCGAGGCGGTGGTCGCCGGCCTGCTCGGCGCGATCTTCGGCTTCGGCGCGCTGGTCCTCGGCAAGATCTTCCTGCTCGACGGCTCCCTGCGGGACCTCACCGACCTGCTGACCCCGGTCAGGTGGGGCACGGTGCTGCTGATGCTGCCGTTCATGGCGACCGTCGGTAGCGTGGTCAGCGCGATCACCGCCTGGGTGACCCTCCGCTTCTACGTGCGCGTCTAGCCCGGTCGTCCGCCGGCGCGGCTGGCGGCGTTCCGCGCGCCGCCCGCCGCGCCATCGTTTCCGCACCGGGGTCCGCGTCCGGCGTGTCGGTGCCGCCGTCGCAGGGCCCGGCCGGCGAGCGGCGCGAGCCGGCGGCGCTGCGACGCGAGGTAGCATGGCGCGGTCCAGCAGACGAGGAGGTGTGACCATGCCACGGGAGAAGGGACGCAAGGTCGTCGCCTCCAACCGCAGGGCGCGGCACGACTATGCCATCCTCGACACCTACGAGGCGGGGATGGCGCTGACCGGCACGGAGGTCAAGTCGCTGCGCGCCGGGCGGGCGTCCCTGGTCGACGCCTTCGCCCAGGAGCGCAACGGCGAGATCTTCCTGCACGGCATGCACATCCCGGAGTACGAGCAGGGCACCTGGACCAACCACGAGCCTCGGCGTACCCGCAAGCTGCTGCTCAACCGCCAGGAGATCAACCGGTTGATCGGCAAGCTGCGGGAGAGCGGGCTCACCCTGGTGCCGCTGTCCGTCTACTTCTCCGATGGCTGGGCCAAGGTCGAGATCGGGCTCGCCAGGGGTAAGAAGACGTACGACAAGCGTCAGGACCTGGCCAGGCGGGACGCCGAGCGGGAGATGCGGCGGGCCACCGGCCGGCGCGGCAAGGGAATGAGGTAGGTCCCCGCGGACGCGGTACGCGGTCCTCGCGGCGATCGTCCGGTTCCGGCCGTCCCGGGCGACACCGGCCTCCCCGTGGCGCGTCGGCGCGGGTACGCGCGCCGCCGGTATCCGGGATAAAGCTGTCGACGCGACGCGTTAATCTAGGAAAGGCCGTCGGGACGGATGTCCAGATCAACGCCCGTTCCGGATCGGTCGCGGCCGGTCCCTGACCGGCCGACACGGTACCGGAGTCATCCGGTGACACACAGGGGGTGACTGGTTTCGACTTCGTACGTTGCGGCAGGGGAAGCGAGCCGAGGGAGCCGACGTCGTCTCGAGAATCGGTCGTCGGGAAACAATAAGCGCCAAGCAGAATCGCGCTGATTTCGCTCTCGCCGCCTGAGGCGGGTAGCGAGTCTGTCGGCCTGGGAGCGCCTTCGGCCCAGTTTGCCGGCATCAGCTAGAAGGCTGGCCCATCGAACCTGGTCGCGGGGTTCATGTGGCGAGATCCCACAGCGACTGGGCCCGTCACACCGACTCGCTCGCGTGATCGGTGGGGCCGAGTAGAGGCACAGCGAGCTGCGCTCGGAGAAGCCCTGGCAAGGCGGCGAAGGACCCGGGTTCGATTCCCGGCACCTCCACGACACCGACCGTGCCCCCGGTCAGCAGACCGGGGGCACGGTGCTTCTGTTCCTCGTACCCCGGGGTTTCTGTTCCCTCTGACCGGGTGTGGCCCTCGCACGCCCCGGCTGCGGGCCGGCGACACGGGTGCCAGCGGCGCCGGCCGACCCCTGCCCACGCCTGCCGTCGCATCGACGGAATACTTCGCAGACCGGCCTGGCAGACCTTAACCAGCGCCGGTGACGCAAGCTATCGTGCGAGGCATGGCGTTTGCTGCGCGCGGAATCACTGTCGACGCTACGGACCGGCCCAGCCGGGGAGGGTCCTCGGCGGCGCCGTCCGACCACACGCCGCGGATCGCGGTGTCCGGACGGGCCAGGTAGCGGGTGGCCGGCGTGTTCGGTGAAGGGCAGGCGATCGGGGGACGGTCGATGAAGTCGATGACCGGGCAACTGCTGGTCGCGACCCCCGCGTTGAAGGACCCGAACTTCGACCGGACGGTGGTGCTGCTGGTCGCCCACGAGCCCGGAGGAGCGCTCGGCGTCGTGCTCAACCGGGCCACCGAGGTGCCGGTCTCCGAGGTGTTGGGCGCCTGGGGCGGACTGGCCAGGGACCCGGCCGTGCTCTTCGAGGGTGGACCGGTGCAGCCGGAGTCGGCGATCTGTCTGGCCCGGATGCGGACTCCGAACCAGCGGGTGAAGGGTATCCACCAGGTCACCGGGACGGTGGGGACCGTGGACCTGTCGGTGGATCCGGAGCGGCTCCGGGACGCGGTCACCGGGATCAGGGTCTTCGCCGGATACTCGGGCTGGTCGCCGGGGCAGGTGGAGGAGGAGATCGCCCGCGGGTCGTGGTTCGTCATCGACGCGTTGCCCGGTGACGCCTTCGTGGAGCGGCCGGATGATCTCTGGGCGATGGTGTTGCGCCGGCAGGGCGGCATCATGGCCGCCGTCGCCCACTTCCCGCCGGACGTCCAGCTGAACTGAGGCGTCCCCGCGGGTGGCCGGTGTCCCGGCCGGGCGGTGGCCCGGCGGCGAACGCCGGGCTCGCCCCGCGAGGGGGGGTACCCGGATGACCGGGGCGCGGAAGGTGTGTACTATTGCGCGGGTGCCCGAGAGATCGGGCAGGCGGTCCGGAGACGGATACCGCTGATGGGGCCGTGGCGCAGCTGGTAGCGCACCACACTGGCAGTGTGGGGGTCAGGGGTTCGAGTCCCCTCGGCTCCACCTCGTGCGGCGGTGCACGTGATGTGCCGCTGACACTGTTCCTGATCTGGGGCTGGTTCTGGGCCAGCCCCAGATTCGTTCTCCGGCCCCGGACCGGGACCCAACGGCCACCCGCTGGCTCGCCCCTGCGGGACGTCGGCTGGTTCCGGTCCTGACGTGCCTGGTAGCCGACGCATCTGCTTGAAATTCCCCGGCGAGTCTGGAAATCTATCGGCATCGATTGTTAACGCTAACAGTCATCTCGCGCCGCCGAGTGCGGTCACGGACTCCCGGAGGTGCCCAGGCCGGTCAGCGCGCGATCCACCCTGCGGGGTCAACCTCTCTACACCCACCACCAGGCCGAACGGACGGCCGGACCGAGGATCGACGGCCTCCGTGAAAGCCGCCATGTTGTCATCCCGTGCCCTTGGAGGCGTCCAATGCCTTGGAGGATCAGATGATCTCCCGGACCCGTCCCGCCGGGCGTAGATTCCGCCCACCCCTGGCAGCCGGAGCGGCTGCGGCCGTCGTGGCCCTGGGACTGTCGTTGCTGCCCGGTCTCGCCCACGCCGCGGAATCCACCCTCGGGGCAGCCGCCGCCCAGTCGGGTCGGTACTTCGGCGCCGCCGTGGCGGCCCACAAGCTCTCCGACTCCACCTACGTCAACATCCTCAACCGCGAGTTCAACTCGGTCACGGCCGAAAACGAGATGAAGATCGACGCGACCGAGCCGCAGCAGAACAACTTCACCTTCGGCAACGCGGACCGGATCGTCAACCACGCCCTCAGCCGGGGCTGGCGGGTGCGGGGCCACACCCTCGCCTGGCACTCCCAGCAGCCGGGCTGGATGGCGAGCATGGAGGGCTCCGCGCTGCGCCAGGCGATGCTCAACCACATCAACCGGGTCGTCAGCTACTACCGCGGCAAGATCTACGCCTGGGACGTGGTGAACGAGGCGTTCGAGGACGGCAACAGCGGCGCCCGCCGCAACAGCAACCTGCAGCGCACCGGCAACGACTGGATCGAGGCCGCGTTCCGGGCCGCGCGGGCCGCCGACCCCGACGCGAAGCTCTGCTACAACGACTACAACACCGACAACTGGAACTGGGCCAAGACCCAGGCCGTCTACCGGATGGTCCAGGACTTCAAGCAGCGCGGCGTCCCGATCGACTGCGTCGGCTTCCAGTCGCACTTCAACGCCAACTCGCCCTACCCGAGCAACTACCGCACCACGCTGCAGAGCTTCGCCGCCCTCGGAGTCGACGTGCAGATCACCGAGCTGGACATCGAGGGCTCGGGCACGACGCAGGCCAACACGTACCGCAGCGTGGTCAACGACTGCCTCGCGGTGCCGCGCTGCACCGGCATCACCGTGTGGGGCATCCGGGACACCGACTCCTGGCGGGCCAGCGGCACCCCGCTGCTCTTCGACGGCAACGGGAACAAGAAGCCCGCGTACACGGCCACCCTGGACGCGCTCAACACCGGCTTCGAGGGCCCCACGCCCACCCCGACGACCACCACCACGCCGCCCCCGTCGGGCACCATCGACCCCAACGCCTGGTACGAGCTGATCAACCGCAACAGCGGCAAGGCGTTGGACGTGTGCGGCGTGTCCACGGCCGACGGTGCCTGCATCCAGCAGTACGCGCGATCCGGCGGGCAGAACCAGCAGTGGCAGTTCGTCGACTCCGGTGACGGCTACTACCGGATCCGGGCGCGGCACTCGGGCAAGGTGCTGGACGTCTACAACTGGTCCACCGCCAACAGCGCGTCGATCGTGCAGTGGTCCGACCACGGCGGGGCGAACCAGCAGTTCCGGGTGGTCAACTCCGACGGCGGCTACGTGCGCCTGATCAGCCGGCACAGCGGCAAGGCGGTGGAGGTCCAGGGCCTGTCCACCTCCGACGGTGCCCCCGTCGTGCAGTACGACGACTGGGGTGGCCCCAACCAGCAGTGGCAGCTGGTCAGGGTCGGGGGAGGCAACCCGCCGACCACCCCGCCGACCACGCCGCCGGGCGGCTCGTGCAGTCTGCCGTCGACGTACCGCTGGACCTCGACCGGCCCGCTGGCGCAGCCGCGGTCGGGTTGGGTGTCGCTGAAGGACTTCACCCACGCTCCCTACAACGGCCAGCACCTCGTCTACGCGACGACGCACGACACCGGGAGCACGTGGGGTTCGATGAACTTCGGCCTGTTCTCCAACTGGTCCGAGATGGCCTCGGCCAGCCAGAACCCGATGCCCTTCGCCGCTGTCGCCCCGACCCTGTTCTACTTCGCCCCGCGCAACATCTGGGTGCTGGCGTACCAGTGGGGTGGACCCGCGTTCTCCTACCGGACGTCCACCGACCCCACGAACGTGAACAGTTGGTCGGCGCCGCAGACGCTCTTCTCCGGCAGCATCTCCGACTCCAGCACCGGGCCCATCGACCAGGCCCTCATCGGCGACGACCGGAACATGTACCTGTTCTTCGCCGGGGACAACGGCCGGATCTACCGCGCCAGCATGCCCATCGGCAACTTCCCGGGGAACTTCGGGTCGCAGGCGACGGTCGTCATGAGCGACTCGCGGTTCAACCTGTTCGAGGGGGTCCAGGTCTACAAGATCCAGGGCGAGAACCGGTACCTGATGCTCGTCGAGGCGATCGGTGCGCAGGGCGACCGCTACTTCCGCTCGTTCACCGCCACCAGCCTGGACGGTACGTGGACCCCGCAGGCCGCCAGTGAGAGCAACCCCTTCGCCGGCAAGGCCAACAGCGGTGCCACCTGGACGAACGACATCAGCCACGGTGAGCTGATCCGCACGAACCCCGACCAGACCATGACCATCGACCCCTGCAACCTGCAGCTGCTCTACCAGGGCCGGTCGCCCGACTCCGGCGGCGACTACAACCTCCTGCCGTACCGGCCGGGCCTGCTGACCCTGCAACGCTGATCGCCTGACGCGCGATCGAGATCGGGTGGAGTGAAGCGGCGGGCTCGGTGATGCGAGCCCGCCGCGGTCTCCGGAGGAGAGCCAGGACCACCCGGCCGCCCGCGTGAGGCCCCCTCCCACGCCGCACGCGGGCGGCGACCGCAGGTCGGGCACGGTACGCGTCGACCGGTCCACCCATTCGGCCCCGCGATCCGTGCCCGCTCCCCACCACGTACAGGAGGTATCGACAGTGCGTCGAGACACCAGGCACCACCCACCCTCGGTGGGTACCGAGGTCGGGCGGGGCTCGCCCGGCCCGGGCAGACGGCTGATCACGCTCGCCGCCACCGGGGCGGCGCTCACGCTCGGGACGGTCACCGCCCTGGTGGCGACCGGGTCGGCCTCGATGGCCGACAACCCGTACCAGCGGGGTCCCGACCCCACCCCGGCCCTCGTCGCGTCGGTGAACGGGCCCTTCGCCACCGCCTCGGTCAGCGTCCCCGCCGGGTACGGCTTCGGCGGCGGCATGATCTACTACCCGACGGACACCAGCCAGGGGACCTTCGGCGGGATCGCGATCTCGCCCGGGTACACGGCACTGTTCTCGGCCGAGCTGGCCTGGATGGGGCCCTGGCTGGCATCCCACGGGTTCGTGGTGATCGGCATCGAGACCAACAACCGGAACGACTTCGACGAGGCCCGAGGTACCCAGTTGCTCGCCGCGCTGGACTACCTCACCCAGCAGAGCCCGGTCCGCAACCGGGTCGACCCGAACCGGCTGGCGGTGGCCGGTCACTCGATGGGCGGGGGCGGTGCGCTGAACGCCGCCATCCGTCGCCCCTCGTTGAAGGCCGCGGTCGGGCTCGCGCCGTTCTCGCCCTCGTCGAACCTGGCCAACGACCGGGTGCCCACGATGGTGTTCTCGGGCCAGCAGGACACCGTGGTCACCCCGTCCTACGTCACCGGCCTCTACAACAGCCTGCCGAGCACGACGCAGAGCGCGTACCTGGAGATCGCCGGAGGTGACCACGGGTTCCCGGTCGGACGGCCGAACCAGGTCATGATCCGGACCATGCTGCCGTTCGTCAAGATCTTCGTTGACTACGACACCCGGTACAGCCCGTTCCTGTGCCCGTTGAGCGACACCAGTGGCGTGGTGACGTACCGCAGCACCTGTCCGCTGACACCCCCGGGCCTACCGACGACGCCCCCGACCACCCCGCCGACGACGGTCCCCACGAGCCCACCGACGGGCGGTCCGACCACCCCGCCGACGACACCCTCGCAGCCCGGTGGCGCCTGCACCGCCACCTACCGGACGGTGAACTCGTGGCCGGGCGGCTTCCAGGGCGAGGTGACGGTCACCGCGGGCAACTCCGCGATCAACGGCTGGACGGTACGGTGGACGCTCGACAGCGGCCAGGCCATCACCCAGGTCTGGAACGGTGAGGTGAGCACGAGCGGCTCGACCGTCTCGGTGCGCAACGCCCCGTACAACGGGTCGCTTCCGCCGTCCGGCTCGACCACGTTCGGCTTCCTCAGCAGCGGCAGCCCGTCGTCGCCGTCTCTGACCTGCACCAGTCCGTGACCGGTGTGGCGTGAACCCTCGGGGTCGCGCCACACCGAATCGTGCCGACGCTGTCCCGACAGCCGAGCACACCGCTGGCAGTGGTGCCCTGGTCGGCCCCCGATCAGCTCGACCAGGGCACCACGCGCGACGCGGTGGGCGCCGCTCGCGACACCACCCCGCCAGGGCGAGCTCGGGTGAGCGTTGACGGAGACGTCCGAGAGCGGCCGGCAAGGTGCCGAGGCGTCGGAGCGGCACCCTCGGCAGCCGGGTGCGGACGCCTCGTTCCGATCCTGACGGTGTTTCCGCAAGCGGAATCCTGCCGAGCTGTCGGTTGCCCTGGTCGAGCGTCGCGGAATTCAATTTCCGCGGATGGACACATGCCGGCTCTTTCTCGTCTCAGACGGCGGTCCGCCCGCGTACCCGGGATCGGTGAACCGGCGTCGCCGCCGGTGGTACGGGCACAAATTTTCCCGGTGGCTGTCAGGTGACGAGCGACGCGCTCCGCCGGTACGCCCCGGCCCCGCTGCCGGTCCAGGCAGAGAGAAAACCGTAGCCGCCGATTCCCGGCTGCGGGACGACGGTGATCCGAAAATGGCGGAGAATCCCGCGAGGAGCCCGGTTCTGACTGAACGTCTGATACTCCTGTATCCGCTCGTTCGCGCCATCGGGAAACTCGTCGGCTCCGGGGCCTGCCGCGCGCGAAACGGACCGGGGCGTGGCGGCGTCGGTCTCGGCCGGCTTCCGCCGTGGCCCGGACGCCACCGACCTGTCCGCCGCCGGGAACCCGGGCGCCCCGCGGGCGGTCCAAGAGAGTGACCCGTTGGAACGTCTGAGGTGAGAGAGGGTAGACACATGCGAGGGCATGGAACACCCGGTGGCCGGGCGGCCGCGCTTCTGCTCGTCGTTGCCCTCTCCGCCGCCGGCTGCGCCGGTGGCGGCGCCGCCACCGGCGGCGCGCCAACACCGGAGTCGTCGCCTGGAAAGGGGGTCGCGGTGAGCCCAACCTCGGCGGCCGACGAGGTCCCGTTCGCGTGTGGGCGGCTCTTCCGCCCGCCGGTCGGCGGCGTGCTGGCGCTGACCGGGCGGTTTCCCAGCACTGTCTCGGTCGGCGAGCGGACACTCGCCGGGACGGTCGAGGCCACCAGTCGGGTCGCGGTACGTGGGGTGGTGGCCCCGCGCGCCGACGTGTTCCTCGTGCGCGACGGCCGTGTCGCGACCGTGCCGACGGCGCAGGACGCGGTCGGGGAACGATGGGATCTTGCGCCGGGAGCCGTGCGGCGGCTGCCGGGTGAGGTCCCGCTCGTGTCCTGCGACCCCGCCGGCGAGCCTGTGCCGGCGGGCGCCTACGAGGTGTACGCGCGGGTGGTGGTCACGCCGGACGACGGGGCAGCCGTGGAGTACTTCGGAGGGCCGTGGCCGCTGGAGGTGCGGTAGACGCCGACGGCCGGGAACGGTGGGGCGGTTCCCGGCCGTCGAGGGTGACGCGGCTCAGTCCAACACGAGCGGCTCAGCCCAACACGATGCTGACGCCCAGCTCGGCGGCGAGCACGGTCCAGGGCTGGGCGTAGCCCGTGCCGCCGCCGCTGGCGATCACGTTGCCCCGGATCCAGGCGCCGGAGGAGTCCTTGGCGTAGAAGGCCCCGCCGGAGTCTCCGCCCTGGATCATGGTGCCGCCGGTGAAGGCGATGACGGGCGACTTGCAGCCGGTGGTGGTGCAGACCTGCGCGTTGACGCTGGTCGCCGTGTGCCCGCAGCTCTCACCGGTGGTCCGCCCGCTGTGGCAGTAGTTGGTGTAGCCGGCGGAGGCGCCGCCCGCCGAGACCACCGGGATGCTGGTGGTGCTGGTGACGCCGCCGGTGAAGACCCGACCGGCGTAGGAGCTGCCGCCGACGAGCTCGAAGTCCATGGCGTGCCCGGTGACCGTGGGCAGACGCCGGTTGGACACGGTGCCGTAGGTGCTGCCACCAGACTCGGTCAGGACGGTGGCCCCGTTGGCGAAGCAGTGACCCGCGGTCGTCGCGAACCTGGTCCCGGCGGAGTTCTGGACGGCGTAGCCGGAGGAGCAGAGGGCGCCGCCCGAGGTGATGCCTCCGCCCCCGTAGTAGGGCGGGACGTCGTCGCGGCGGTGCCAGGCGTCGGTCGTGCTGGCGCGCCGTACCTGGATCTCGTCGGCCGCCTGCCGCTGCGCGGCCTGCGCGCCGGACAGGTTGGTCAGCGTGGACACGAGGCTGTCTGGTGCGTCGGTGGTGAGGACGATCTTTCCGGTGGTGGCGTCCACGTAGCTGGCGAACGTGTACCTGGTGCCGTGCGTGGCGACGTAGCGGGCGATACGGCTCTGGATCGTCGCCAGCGCCGCTTCGGCGGCGGGCGAGGAGACGACCGCGGCCTCGGCGACCCGGTCAGGGGCGAGGCGCTCGTCGACCTTCGCCGCGGCGGTCGGGCTGTGTTCCCCGTCCTTGCCCGGCCCCGCCTGTGCGGGGGTGGTGCCGAGAAGCGTCAGGGCGGTGGTCGCGGCGATGGCCACACCTACGATCGGTCTCTTCGTCGTGGGCATGTGGTTCCCTTCTTCGCAGGAACGAGAGGTGGTGGATTGGTCCAGAAAAAATCGATTCACCCAAGATCTATAGACTTCTGTAAATGATTTGACAATCGGACCCCGCGTCAATGTCCTGGCCGCGGGTGGAAAGTGACGATTCAGCGGATATCCTCTTACTTGCTGATGAGTCGCTCACGGTGGCGATCAAAAGCGACGAGGCTCGACCCGAGCGGGGGCGACCGGCGCTGTTCGAGTCGCGACGCGATTGTGCGGCACGCCTTCCGTCGGGCCGTCGCGCGGTGAACCAGGCGGGATTGTCCGCAGGTAAGCCAATGGTCGGCGACGTCCGGGCGGGAAAAGCCACGGCCCGGCCGAGTCCGTCGCGCCGCGCGCGAATCCGGGTTGACCGGTTCGCGTACGCCAGGGACGTCGAAACACCGGCCGTCCGAGCGCGTTCCGTGCGACTGCCCTCGGCCGGTGCGCACCGCGCCGCCCGGCCGGGAAGCCCGCCGCCGGCGATCGATTCCGGTCACCCGCCGCACGGCCGAGGAAGCCGGTGGCCGTACCTCTCGGATGCGCCGTGCCGCGAAGGTGACCGCCAGCCGGACGACGGACGCGGATGTGACCGACGACAGCCGCCGACAGGGCGTGCGGAGCACACCGTGGTCGCTCCGATGAGGATGGTCACCCCGATTCTCGGACAACACACCGGGGTGACAGCCAACGTCGGCGCGTCGTCGGTACCCCTCGCTCCGTCACCGACCCACCCGCGGCCGCCGCGTGCCGCCCCCGTGGCCGGTCAGCGGACCTGTTCGCACCGAGCCGGCGATCCATCGGGCGCGACGTGCGAGCGACGGTTGCGGTAGTGTGCGCGACCGACATGCCCGCCGGATCCGTGTCCGCGGGCATGTGGTGCACGTAGCCCATGGCGCGTAAGCAGCCTTTGTCCTGAAAGGAATAGTGATGTCCGCGAACTCTGTTGCTCCGGCCGGCCAGAAGTCGTGGGTGGCCGCGCTGCTGCTGTGCTTCTTCCTCGGCGGCCTTGGCGTTCACCGGTTCTACGTCGGCAAGATCGGTACCGGCATCCTGATGCTCATCACCTTCGGCGGCCTGGGCTTCTGGGTGCTGATCGACTTCATCCTGATCCTGATCGGCAAGTTCACCGACAAGCAGGGCAACGCCCTGGCCCGCTGACCGGCCGCCGTCCCGCCCCGGTCGCGGGACCGGGCGGGACGGCGTGTCGCGTGGCCGTCGTCGCTCAGCCCGCGGAAAGGCCGCGCAGGAACCGCTCGGCGAGCGGTACGGCGTTCGCCGAGCCCGACCCGCCCCGCTCCACGAAGACCGCGAACGCGACGTCCCCCTGCCAACCCACGAACCAGGCGTGGGTGTGCGCCGGATTGTCGTCGAACTCCGCGGTGCCGGTCTTGCCGAAGACCGGGCCGCCCGGAACGTCCCGTAGTGCGGTGGCGGTTCCCGCCGTGACCACCTCCCGCATCATCGTGCGCAGCGACTCGACCGAGTCCGATCTGAGCTGCGGGCCCGGCGGCGCCGGCTCACCCGGAGACGGCTCCAGAACCAGCTTCGGCTGCTGCCACCGGCCCCGGGCGACCGCGGCGGTGGCCGCCGCCATCGCCAACGGGCTGACCACCGTGGTGCCCTGGCCGAAGGCCGCGGCGGCCCGCTCGGTGGCCGAACCGCCGGCGGAGACCCGCCCGGTGAAGACGTCGACGCCGAGCTGCCAGCGCGCCTCCAGTCCGAGGGTGCGGCCGGCGGTGGCGAGGCCGTCCGGACCCAGCTTCGGGGCGAGTGCCGCGAAGGCCGTGTTGCAGGATCGGGCGAAGGCGGTCCGGAACGGCACGGTGCCGGGCCGGACGCTGTCGGAGTTCTTGAAGGACCGGCCGTCGACGGTGACCGTCCCCGGGCAGTCGACCGGGGTCTCCGCGGTGACGGCTCCGGCGTCGAGCAGCCCGAGCGCACTGACCATCTTGAAGGTGGACCCGGGCGGCACCTGGGCGGTGAAGGCGAGGTTCTCCTCGGTACCCCGGTTCGCCACCGCGAGCACCGCGCCGTCGCTGACCCGTACCGCGACCAGCGCACTGCGCCGCGTCGTGCCGCCCAGTGCGGCGTCGGCCGCGCGCTGGACGGACACGTCGAGGGTGGTCCTCACCGGCGTTCCCGGCCGCGGTTCCTGTCGGAACACCTCGGTGCCGGTCGGGGCGACCGAACCGTCCGGTCGCCGGCTCACCACGATCACGCTGGTCCCGACGGTGCCTCGGAGCTGCTTCTCGTACCGGCCCTGCAGACCGCCGTGCCCGACCATGTCGCCGATCTCGTGGACCCCGGGCTCGGCGGTCATGTCGTCGGCCTGCACCGGATCGACCGAGCCGAGCAGGGCCCGGGCGAACTCCCGGGTCGACGCGAGCTCGCGCTGCTCCTCGCGGAACCTCGTCCCCGGCAGGTCGTAGATGCGCGGCTTGATCTGCAGGTACGCCTCCCGCCGCAGGCTGACCACGTCGACGAAGGCGTCCGGCTTCGCCTCCCTCAGCCGGTCGGGAAGATCGGAGAGGTCGATCGGCGGCTCGATCCGGGGCCGGATCGCCCGGAAGGCGGCGTCGAGTTGCCGCACCAGCCCCGGCACGTCGGAGACCTGGTCGGGCTGGACACCCACCACGACCACCGGTCGGGGCCGGACGATCGGCTCACCGGCGGCGTCGGTGATGGCGCCCCGGGGCGCCGGCAGCCGGCGCAGCGCCAACTGGTCGCCGCGGGTGAGGTGGGGTTCGACGATCCGGGGCTCCCAGATGACCTGCCAGTCGTCCTGGTCGCCATGGGTCAGCCTGATCTCCGACCGGTACGTCCGGTGCACGCCGCCCGGCAGCGCCCGGTCCACCCGTACGGTCGCCGTCGCGATGTCTTCTGTGATCTTCGTCGCACCTTCTCGCTGGAGTGCGGGCGGCGTTTTGGCGAGATCACCCGAGAGTTGTTTTATCTCCTTTGTCACCTCGGTGGCCGGGACACGCTGCCCGGCCGGGTTCCGGAAGCCGACCTGGTGGAGGTCGCCGTTGCGCCAGCCGGTGAGGAAGGCGTCGATGACCCGTTCCGGGCCGCCGTTGTCGGAGCAGGCCGTGAGGGACCCGGTGGCGAGCAGGAGGCCGGCCACCGCCGTAGCCGTCAGTCGGCGGGGATTCCGCCGGGGACCCGGGTGGGAAAGTGAGAACGCGACGGGCATGCCGTGGTCACCCTTCGGAGGTTCGCGCCGCCGAAGCACCGGTGGCGGCAGTCCGACCGTAGTACCCCGATGCTTCCCGCCCGTGCCCGGCTGCCCGGACTGTGCGCCGGTCGGATCGCGGTGGGTGATGGCGGGAGCAGCGTGGGTACTCCGGGGAGGGCGTCTCCGCTACCCAACGCGGGCGACGGGACACCGTCCGGCTCCGGACGTCCGGCCGGCGGTCCGCTGACGAGAGCGTGGATCGGTAGGGCCTAGTCTGAGCGGAGAGAGACCCACGACGAGGTGGGTCGAGGGGAGTGGCACCGATGAACCGGCGTCCGGCGATCAAACCGGAACCCGCTCTCCGGCCGACGTACACCGGCCGGGATGACAGCTACGACTCGGCGGTCGACGACGACGGGGCGGGCCCGCGGCTCGCAGCCGGCGTCACCGGCGTGCCGGGGGCCAGCGTCGACACCCTGTACGACCTCGGGCTACCGCCGGAGGCGCTGGCCGACGGCATCGAGGACCAGGATCTGGACGAGCCCGTACCAAACGCCGAGCGGCTGGTCGCCCAGGCGGTGGCGCTGGCCGGCGACGACCACGACGCGGCGACCCTGGTCGACCGATTCTGGCGGTTCGCTCCGGACGAGGAGCTGATCGGGATCACCCCGGAGGAGATGCTGGCCGCGGCCCGCGCGCACCGGCAGCTGGCCGAGCAACGAATGCCGGGGGAGCTGAAGCTGCGGATCCACGAGCCGGCACCCGAGCAGCAGCACACCGTGATCGAGATCGTCACGGATGACATGCCCTTCCTGGTGGATTCCGTCACCGCACTGCTGACCGGCCACCATCTCGACATCCACATGCTGGTGCACCCGCTGGTCGTGGTGCGCCGCGAACCCCTCGGCCGGCTGACCGAGGTCGCCGCCGACGTCGAACCGGACGACGCGATCGACGGCGACATCGTGGAAAGCTGGATGCGGATCGAGATCGACCCGGTCCGCAGCCCCGAGGACCGGGAGCGGCTGCGCGCCGAGTTGCAGCGGGTCCTGACCGACGTGCGCGAGGCGGTCGAGGACTGGCCGAAGATGCGCCAGCGCGCCCTGTCGCTCGCCGACGAGCTGGCCGCCGCCCGAACCTCGCCGGACCGCCCACCGGTGCCGGAGAAGGACATCACGGACTCGGTGGAGCTGCTGCGCTGGCTGGCGCACGATCACTTCACCTTCCTCGGTTACCGGGAGTACCGACTGGTCGAGACGGACCAGGGCACGGCGCTGCAGGCGGTCCTCGGCTCCGGGCTGGGCATCCTGCGTCAGGACTCCCCCCGGCCGCGGCTGCTCTCCTCGATGAACCCCGAGGCGGCCGCGAAGGTGCGGGAGAAGCGGCTCCTGATCATCACCAAGGCCAACTCCCGGGCCACCGTGCACCGCTCGGCCTACCTGGACTACATCGGATTCAAGATTTTCAACGCCGAGGGCGAGGTGGTGGGTGAGCGCCGCTTCCTCGGCCTGCTCGCCACCGCGGCGTACCAGACCAGCGTCCGCGAGCTGCCCGTGGTGCGCCGCAAGGTCGCCGAGGTGTTGGAACGCTCCGGGCTCAGCCCGCGCAGCCACTCGGGTAAGGACTTGCTGCAGATCCTGGAGACCTACCCGCGGGACGAGCTGTTCCAGATCAAGACCGACGACCTCTACCAGGCCGTCATCGGGGTGCTCCGCATGGCCGGCCGCCGCCAGCTGCGGGTCTTCCTGCGCCGGGACGCCTACGGACGTTTCATCTCCTGCCTGATCTACCTGCCCCGGGACCGCTTCACCACCCAGAACCGGTTGCGGATGCAGGAGATCCTGCTCCGGGAGCTCAACGGGGTCGGCGTCGACTACACCACCCGGGTGACCGAGTCCACGCTCGCCCGGGTGCACTTCATCGTGCGCACCGACCCGACGAACCCGCCCGGTGAGGTCGACGCCGACCAGCTCGCCGAGCGGTTGGCCGACGCGACCCGGCTCTGGGACGACGACTACCGCCTGCTGCTGGAGCGCAAGCTCGGCGACGAGCAGGCCAAGCGTCTCTTCACCCGGTACGCGGACGCCTTCCCCGAGGGCTACAAGGACGGGCACACGCCGTACGAGGCGTTGAAGGACCTGGCCAAGCTGGAGCTGCTCGAGGAGCCGGGCCAGCTCGAGATGCACATGTACCGCAGGTTCGTCCCACCCCGCCCGTCCGCGGGGGCGGGCGGCGAGCCGGAGGACGAGACACCGGCGGCCGAGGAGGTCCGGTTCAAGGTCTACCGGTACGGCGAGCCGATGATGCTCTCCGCCGTTCTCCCGGTGCTGCACTCGCTCGGCGTACGGGTGATCGACGAGCACCCGTACGAGGTGGAGCGGATCGACGGCCGGATCTACCTCTACGACTTCGGCCTGGAGCTGCCGGACGGCGCCCGGGATCTCACCGAGGTACGCCCGCACGTCGAGAACGCCTTCTCGGCCACCTGGCGGGGTGAGGCCGAGGTCGACGGCTTCAACGAGCTGGTGCTGCGCGGCGGCCTGACCTGGCGGCAGGTGGTGGTGCTGCGGGCGTACGCGAAGTACCTGCGTCAGGCCGGCACGGTCTACTCCCAGGAGTACATGGAGTCGACCTTCATCTCGTACCCGGACATCGCCGTGGCGCTGGTGGACCTCTTCGAGACGCGGTTCTCCCCGACGCTCGGGCTGACCGCCGAGGAGCGCTCGTTGCGCGCCAAGGAGCTGATCACCTCGATCGGGCGGCAGCTCGACGAGGTGGGCAGCCTCGACCAGGACCGGATCCTGCGGTCGTACCTGGCGCTGATCCAGGCCACCCTCCGGACCAGCTTCTACCAGCGGCGCACCGACGGGCGGCCGAAGCCGTACGTGGCGTTCAAACTGGACCCGCAGGCGGTGCCGGACCTGCCGGAGCCCCGGCCGAAGTACGAGATCTTCGTCTACTCGCCTCGCTTCGAGGGGGTCCACCTGCGGTTCGGCCCGGTGGCCCGGGGCGGCATCCGCTGGTCCGACCGACGGGAGGACTTCCGGACCGAGGTGCTCGGCCTGGTGAAGGCCCAGATGGTGAAGAACGCCGTGATCGTGCCGGTCGGCGCCAAGGGCGGCTTCGTGCTCAAGCAGAAGCCCGGGGACCGGGACGAGGCGGTCGCCTGCTACCGGGAGTTCATCTCCGCGATGCTGGACGTGACCGACAACCTGGTCGGCGGGCAGGTCGTACCGCCGCAGGACGTGGTCCGGCACGACGGTGACGACCCGTACCTGGTGGTGGCGGCGGACAAGGGGACCGCGACCTTCTCCGACATCGCCAACGAGATCTCGGTGTCCCGGGGCTTCTGGCTCGCCGACGCGTTCGCCTCCGGCGGCTCGGCCGGCTACGACCACAAGAAGATGGGAATCACCGCCCGGGGCGCCTGGGAGTCGGTGAAGCGGCACTTCCGCGACATGGGCATCGACACCCAGACCCAGGACTTCACCGTGGTCGGGATCGGCGACATGTCCGGCGACGTCTTCGGCAACGGGATGCTGCTGTCCGAGCACATCAAGCTGGTCGCCGCCTTCGACCACCGGGACATCTTTTTGGACCCGAACCCGGATCCGGCCACCTCGTACCGGGAGCGGCGCCGGCTGTTCGACACCCCGCGCTCGTCGTGGGCGGACTACAACCCGGAGCTGATCTCCGAAGGGGGCGGGGTCTACCCGCGTACGGCGAAGTCGATCCCGATCAGCCCGCAGGTCCGCGAGGCGCTGGGTATCGAGGAGGGGGTCGAGTCGCTCTCCCCGCCCGAGCTGATGCGGGCGATCCTGACCGCACCGGTCGACCTGCTGTGGAACGGCGGCATCGGCACCTACGTCAAGGCGTCGTCGGAGTCGCACGCCGAGGTGGGGGACAAGTCCAACGACGCGATCCGGGTGGACGGAAGGGATCTGCGCTGCCGGGTGGTCGGCGAGGGCGGCAACCTGGGCTTCACCCAGGTCGGCCGGATCGAGTACGCCATGTCGGGCGGACGGATCTTCACCGACTTCATCGACAACTCGGCGGGCGTGGACACCTCGGACCACGAGGTGAACATCAAGATCCTGCTCGGCGCGGCCGTGGCCGACGGCGAGCTGAGCCGCGAGGACCGGGACGCGTTGCTGGCCGAGATGACCGACGAGGTCGCCGAGCTGGTGCTCCGGGACAACTACGACCAGGCCCGGGCCATCGGCAACGCGTTGGCGCAGGCGCCGTCGCTGCTGCCGGTGCACCGGCGGCTGATCAGTGATCTTGAGCGCGCCGGCCACCTGAAGCGCGAGCTGGAGGCGTTGCCGTCGGACGAGGAGCTGGCGGCCCGCACCGACACCGGACTGACCGCGCCGGAGCTGGCGGTGCTGCTCGCGTACGTCAAGATCGTGCTGCAACGGGAGATCCTGGCCGACGGTATCGCCGACGAGGAGTGGACCTCGGAGGTGCTCGCCGGGTACTTCCCGACCCCGCTGCGCGAGCGGTACGCCGACCGGATGGCCGAGCACCGGCTGCGCCGGGACATCGTCACCACGGTGCTGGTCAACGAGGTGGTCAACCGGGGCGGTATCACGTTCGTCTACCGGGTGGCCGAGGAGACCAGCGCCACGGCGGCCGACGTGATCCGGGCGTACGTGGTGGTACGGGACGTGTTCCGGCTCCGGGAGGTGTGGGCGGCGGTCGAGGCCCTGGACAACAAGGTTCCGACCGAGGTGCAGACCGGGGTCTACCTGGACACCCGCCGTCTGCTCGACCGCGCGGTCCGGTGGCTGGTCACCAACCGCCGCTCGCCGATCGACGTGCCGGCCGAGACCGCCCGGCTCCGCGACGGGGTGGCACGGCTCCTGCCCGAGCTCGGCAACCTCTTCGTCGGCAGCGAGCGGACCGCGTTGGAGGCCAACGTCGAGGCGTTGACGGGGCGTGGGCTGCCGCGCGAGCTGGCCGAGCAGGTGACCCGGCTGCTGTACGGCTTCGGGCTGCTCGACGTGGTGGAGACCGCGGCGAGGACGGGCCGGGACGTCGGCGAGGTGGCCGGTGTCTACTTCGTCCTGTCGGACCGCTTCCGGGTCGACTCCCTGCTGTCGAAGATCTCCCTGCTGCCGCGCGAGGACCGCTGGCAGACCCTGGCCCGGATGTCGCTGCGCTACGACCTGTACGCCGCCCTGGCCGCGCTCACCGAGGAGGTGCTCGGGGCGACGTCGGCCGAGCTCTCGCCGGAGGAGCGGGTGCAGGAGTGGGAGCGGTCGAACGCCGTGTCGCTCAGCCGCACCCGCAGGGCGATGGGTGAGTTCGACGAGTCGCGGGCCGACCTGGCGGCGCTCTCGGTGCTGCTGCGGCAGATCCGCACCCTGGTGCGGACCTCGGCGGCGGACTGAGCGCCGGCCCGGTGGTCCGGGCGGCCCGGATCCCGCCGGTCACGGGATCCGGGCCGCGGACACCACGATGTTGTTGGGATAGCTGCGCTTCTTCCGGTCGAAGGTGCCCCCGCAGGTGATGACCTGTAGCCGGGGGGTGTCGGCGGTGCCGTAGACCAGCTCCGCGGGGAGCTTCGTCTTGGGGTACGACCGGACGGACTCGACCCGGAACCTCACCACCGTGCCGTCGGCCCGGTTCACCTCGATCCGGTCTCCGGGTTTGAGCGCGCCGAGCCGGAAGAAGACGGCGGGCCCGATCGCCGCCGAGTCCACGTGCCCGACCACGACCGCGTTGCCGACCTCTCCGGGGCTGACGCCGAGCCTGTACCAGCCGGCGTGCCGCGCCTGTTTCAGCGAGGGCACCTGCACGGTGCCGTCCGCGTTCAGGCCGACCGGGATGACCTTGGCATCGACCTTGATCCTCGGGATCCTGATCCTCACCGGCTCGGACCGGGACAGCGGCGCGAGCGTGGGCTGATTGGACGGGCTGGCAGGCCGTGGTCCCGGCGTCGTGGTTCCCGGGCCCGGTGTCGTGCCACCGGCCTGCGCCGGCGGGTCCGCCGCCGTGTCGTCGGTCACGACCTCGGCGGGCTGCGGCGGCTGCGCCGGAGCCGGATTCAGCCCGGAGGTCAGCAGCGCGCTCCCGCCGACGGCGAGGGCCGTCACCAGGACGACGCCGGCGGCGCGCCACGGTCGCCCGTGCCGGCCGCCGGCGTTCGCCGGATGCGCGTCAGGCGACCGAACCATCGGTCCGACGCCGCCGCATCAGCAGGAAGCCACCGACCGCGGCCGCCCCCAGCATGCCGGCACCGGCCACGGCCCGGCCGGTGTCCCGGGTGATGCCGCCGTCACCGGCGGGGACTCCACCGTTCGGGATCACCACGACCTGGCCGATGCCGCAACTGCCGGTCATCTGGTACACCCCGGGAGTGGTGCCCTGCGGCACCGTCGCCCAGCCCCAGTACTCGATGCCGGTGAGGTAGTTGCCGATCCCACCCTCGCCGCCGGACAGCGGCGGCTGTCCGTCGCCGGGTAACGGCGGCTGGCCCGGCTGCGTCGGCTGGCCCGGCTGGGTGGGCTGGCCCGGCTGGGTGGGCTGGCCCGGCTGCGTCGGCTGGCTCGGGGATGGCTGGCCCGGGGACGGCTGGCCGTTGCCCCCGTCCGGTGGTTCCGGCTGTTCGTTGGCGGGCGTGAGCTGGACCCTGCCCGTGATCTCCGACCAGGCCCAGGGGTCCTCGACCGGGAAGACGCACCGCAAGATGATTTTGAATTCGTCTCCCGCCCGTACGCCCTTCGGCTCCGTGTAGACCAGACCCAGGTTGCCCGGCTCCGGCGTGGGTTGCGCCGCCACCGCGGCTCCAGGTGCGCAGATCAGCAGGGATGCGGCGCCGAGTGCGGCGCCCGCGATCACCTTCCCCAGCAACTTCCTACTCATGACTGGTAGTCACTCCTTCCCCGTTGGGTTGCCCGACAGCGGGTCGAGCCAGATCCGACGCTAGCTATCTTTGTGAGGTTATGTCGCAATAATGAGTGTTTCGGTCGTTGGGAAGATGTGGGGTGGTAAAAGGGGCAGATGCTCCTGTCATGCCGGTAGGGGTGGCTTCGCCCCACGCCGGCACCGCCCGGGACGCGCTGTCCGGCTCCACGCGGGGTCACCGCCGTCGGCCCCGGTCACGGTGACCCCGGGCAGACCGGCGGTGATCCTCAGCCCGCTTCCGTCGGGCGTCGTCGGTTCCGCGCCCTGCTGACGCTGTCCGTCGAGGTGGTGACCGGGTCGTTCGTGCCGAGCGCGACGGCGGCCGGTGGGGCGTCCACCGTGTCGTGATGCCGGTCGCGTGCCCGACCGCGGGATCCGCGGACCTGCTGCCGGAGGTGTCCGGACTCCCACCTCCGCCGCCTTCGCGTGCGGCGTCCTCGCGCCGCTGGCTGTCGGTGCCGGTCCCGCCGTCGTCCTCGCGTCCGTGGATCCGGGCCCCACCACCGTCTGCCCGGCTGGTCCGGCTGTCGTCCTCCGCGCACGTGCCGCCCTCGACTCCGGTCGCGCCGGCCGGGCATCCGGGCCACGCCGTCGATGCCGGGGACCGAGAGGGCGTGGCCGGGGAGGGATACCCCGCCGAAGGCTGCTCCGGCGACCGCGCTGGCGAGGAACTTCCTGGACATGACCCCCGTCATCCTTCCCTTTTGCTGGTGTTCGACGAGAAGAGCCGAACCTGTTCCGAGATTAGTGGTCTTGTGAGCTTTCATCGTGTTTTTCGGCCATCAGCCGCAACACACCGAGCTCACCGCTTCCGGCGTGTTAGCCGCCCTGCGGCACGTCCGCGCACTCGTGAACCGGCTGCGTCTGTCACCGGCTTTCCTTCCGGAATCCGCCGACCGCACCGTCTGTCGGGCTCCGGGTGGCGTCCGCGTCCCCGGTGTCTCTCGGCTCTCGCGCCGGGTGCTCGGCGTCGGGCGCGGGTCCGGCCCGCTCCGCCCAGCCGGACGTGTGGGCTGGCCGGGCGGCCGAGGGGAGCCGAACGCATCCAGGTGTTGTGATGGAAGCGCTCCCATGCAAGAATTCATCCACTTGTTGCTGAGGGAGCCACACCGCGCCACAGACGCCGAGGGCAGCCGGATCTTCCGGACGGCGTCGTCACGGCCGCCTGCCGCGGCCGCTACCACCACCACGTGCGTCCGTCCGGGTCGGGCGAACCACAAGTCATCGGCGGCTACGGACGTCCCACCGAGAGCGTGTCCGTACGGTCCGCCGCGCCGGTTCCCGTGGACCGGCTGGCCCTAGGAGATCAGTGGCAATGAATTTGCGGAGTAGATTGTCCGTCCGGCAGAAGGCCGTGGCGGTGGCCGGCGCGAGCGCCCTGGTGGCAGCCGGCCTGGTCACCATCCCGGCATCGGCCGCATTCGCCGCCCCCGGTTGTAGCGTGACCTACACCAGCAACCAGTGGCCGGGCGGCTTCACCGCCAACATCACCATCCAGAACGTCGGTGACCCGATCAGCAGCTGGACGCTCCGGTTCACCTTCCCGGACAGCGGCCAGCGGGTGGACCATGGCTGGTCGGCCAACTGGAGCCAGTCCGGCAGCCAGGTGACCGCGACCAGCATGTCGTGGAACGGCAGCCTCGGCACCGGTGCCTCGACCACCATCGGTTTCAACGGCACGTGGACCAACAGCAACCCGACGCCGAACTCGTTCACCCTCAACGGGGTCACCTGCAACGGAGGCACCACGCCGACGACGCCTCCGACCACGCCTCCGACGACCCCGCCGACGACGCCTCCGACCACGCCGCCGACGACGCCTCCGACGACCCCGCCGACCACGCCTCCGACGACCCCGCCGACCACGCCTCCGACGACCCCGCCGACCGGCTCGCCGGGGCCGCGTGTCGACAACCCGTACGCCAACGGCCAGGGCAACGCCAAGGGCTACATCAACCCGGAGTGGAAGGCGAAGGCCGAGAGCGTCGAAGGTGGAGACCGGGTCTCCAACACCCCGACCGCGGTCTGGCTCGACCGGATCGCCGCGATCGAGGGCACCCCGAACAGCAGCTCGAACGGCCCGATGGGCGTCCGGGACCACCTGGACGAGGCGCTGGCGCAGGGTGCGGACTACATCCAGTTCGTCATCTACAACCTGCCCGGCCGGGACTGCTCGGCGCTGGCCTCCAACGGTGAGCTCGGCCCGGACGAGATCGACCGCTACAAGCACGAGTACATCGATCCGATCGCGGCCATCCAGGGCGACCCGAAGTACCGCAGCCTGCGGATCATCAACATCATCGAGATCGACTCGTTGCCGAACCTGGTCACCAACGTCGCGCCGCGCGAGACGCAGACCGAGATGTGCAACACCATGAAGGCCAACGGCAACTACGTGAAGGGTGTCGGCTACGCCCTGGCCAAGTTCGGCGCGATCCCGAACGTCTACAACTACATCGACGCCGGCCACCACGGCTGGCTCGGCTGGGACGACAACTTCCGGCCGTCGGCCCAGATCTTCGCCGAGGCCGCCCGCGCCGAGGGCAGCACCCTGGCGAACGTCCACGGCTTCATCGCCAACACCGCCAACTACTCGGCCACGCTGGAGCCCTACCTGAACGTGACCGACCAGAACCGGCAGTCCAAGTGGATCGACTGGAACCGGTACGTCGACGAGCAGCGGTTCGCGCAGGCACTGCGGACCGAGCTGATCAGCCTGGGCTTCTCCAGCGACATCGGCATGCTGATCGACACCTCCCGTAACGGCTGGGGCGGCCCGAACCGGCCCACCGGCCCGAAGACCACCGGCACCATCGACGAGCAGGTCGACGGCTCCCGCATCGACCGCCGGCTCCACCTCGGCAACTGGTGCAACCAGGCCGGAGCCGGCCTCGGTGAGCGGCCGCGGGCCAACCCCGCCCCGGGTATCGACGCGTACGTCTGGATCAAGCCGCCGGGCGAGTCGGACGGCTCCAGCGAGTACATCCCGAACCCCGACGGCAAGGGCTTCGACCGGATGTGCGACCCGACGTACGAGGGCAACATCCGCAACAACTACAACAGGACGGGCGCGCTTCCCAACGCCCCCATCTCCGGTGCCTGGTTCCCGGCCCAGTTCCGGGAGCTGATGGACAACGCCTACCCGCCGCTGTGACCGACGGCGACTGAGGCGACACCAGCACCAACCGGGCGGTCCCCGGCTCCGGCCCGAACGGGTCGGAGGCGGGGACCGCCGCTGTGAGGTCTGGTGCGACGGCGACGGCTCGGCGCCGCCGCGTCAGGGAACCGTCTTCTCCACCGCGGTCGGGCCGTCCCGGTCCAGATCCCGGCGGGCTCGCTCGACATTGCCCGGGGTGGGATCGCGGCCCTGCGCCACCGCGAGGTCCTCCGGATCCCACGGCTGTTCGGCACCGGTCCTGGCCCTCTCCGGGGCGCCCCCGGTGCCCCCGCCGTGCGGGTCGCCGAGCAGGTCGTCGGTCGGCGGGAAGTCGGCGGGAACGTCCCCGGTGTCGACAAACCGCGGGTTCTCCGCCCCGGGGCCGCCGTCGGTGGCGAACTGCGGCACCGCCGTGTCGTCGTCGATCGCGGCGGCCACCTCGGGAGTCTCCTCAAGCGGACGGTACGGCCGCGGGTCACGGTCGGTCATACTCCTGCCCTCCTGTCCGGTGCCCTGTCCGGCGCCTGACGTCCGCGCCGGCCACGGCGCCCACGCCGGCCGGCCACACCCGCGGGCCCGGGGTCCGACGCGGGGTCGACCCCGCCGGCGCCGTGGCACGGTCGCCGGCGGCTGCCACCTGCCGCCACTTCGACTACCCCGCGCGGCCGGGCCCATGCCTGACCGCGCCACGGGGTCCGGCGGGCGGTCAGCCCTCGTCGATGCCGTCGACACGGTCCTCGGCCACGCCGTCGCCGGGCCGGACGGTCTCCTCCGTACGCGGGTCGCGGCGGTCTCCGGCGAGTGCGGACGCCGCGACGGCACCCCCGACGGTGGAGGCGCCGAACGCGGTGGGCGCCGGTGCCGGTTCGTGGAACTCCGGCTGGTCCGCCCGGTCGCCCCGGTGCCGTCTGTCGTCCGCGTCCGACGACGGGTCCTCCGACACGTTCCTGGGCCGGCCGGTTCCGTTCCGGTCAGTGGCGTCCCGCCCGTCCCCCACCATCCCGTCGCGGTGCTCCTCCCGGACTCGCCGGTGCTGTCTGCGCATGGGGTCCTCTCCTCACCGAGTCCTCGTCACGTCCTGTGGAGGGTTCCGGTCCGCATCGCCCCGTTCCGTCGGGTACCGCCGTCGTCAGGCCACCGGCCGCCGTCCGGGTGGTGGCCTGCAGGCGGGGTAAGCGGCGCGCGCCGCGACCCGTGTTCCCGTGGTTCACGCTCGACGGCGGTGTGGCCGTGCCGCCGGGCGGGCGGCCGTGCGTACTCCGGGGTGGTGCTGTGGAGAGCCCGGCGTCGTGCGGCGACCCAGACAGCCGGCACCGCCGCCGTGACGACCAGGACGATGAGGACGACCAGGACGATCTGGGTGGACGACATGATCCCTCCTTCACCATTCGGTATTCCCGCCCGTACCTGGAACGCAATCCCGGTGCGCCGTACTTTCTCCGCAGGCCGAGGGGCCGGCGGCTGACGACCGGCCGTACCGTCGGCGACTCTCCGCACCCCGCCCCGGCCGCGCGACACGCCGGATGCCGCCCGGAACCGTGCCGCCCGGGGCATCTAGACTCGCCGCCATGACCTGGCGACATTAGGTCCCCACCCGAGGCCGACGTGGCGTGGGCTGCCGCGCCCCGCCGGGACGTTCCGCGACCCATCACGTCCGAAACGTCCCGAGCGGAGGCCCCATGCCCAATGCCGCCACATCCGCGCCCGAGCCCGCGGCGCGGCGCCTGGCCGTCAGTTACTACCTGTACGCATTCTCGGACGAGTTCGTCCTGCTCTATCCGGTCTACCCGCTGCTCTTCACCGACACCGGTCTCTCCGTTCCACAGATCTCGTCCCTCTTCCTCGTCTGGTCCCTGACCTGCCTGCTGCTGGAGGTCCCCTCCGGCGTACTCGCCGACGCGCTCTCCCGGCGGCTCCTGCTCGGGACGGCGCCACTGCTCGGCGCCGTCGGCTTCGGGCTGTGGGTGCTCGCCCCGTCGTACGGGGCCTTCGCGCTCGGGTTCGTGCTCTGGGGAGCCCGCAGCGCCCTCCAGTCCGGTGCCGCCGAGGCGCTGCTGTACGAGGAACTCGACCGGCTCGGCCTGGCCGCACGGTACGGGCGCGTCGTCGGCCGGGCCAAGACCGTCGGCCTGGTCGCCGCCCTGCTCGCCACCGCCGTCGCGGCGCCGGTCTTCGCCGCCGGTGGTTACCCTGCGGTGGGGCTGGCGAGCGTGCTCGCCAGCCTCGGCTGCGCCGTCGTCGGGTTCACGCTTCCGGAACACCGACGACCCGTGGGCGCGGCGGCGGAGCCGCCTTCGCGGGAGCCGGACGCGGAACCGCTCCCGGGACGGCCGGATCCCGAGGCCTCCCCGGTGGCGCCGGACGCCGGGCCGGCCGGCTGGTGGGCGGTCCTGCGGGGCGGGCTCGCCGAGGCCCGGACCGACCGGTCGGTCCGGCGGGCGCTGCTCCTCCTGCCGATGATGCTGGGAATCTGGGGCGGGCTGGAGGAGTACACGTCGCTGCTGGCCGGGGAGCTCGTGCCGACGTCGCAGGTGCCGCTGCTGGTGTTCCTCGTCTCGGCCGGCGTCACGGTCGGCGGCCTGCTCACCCCGTACGGCCAGCGCCTGCCGGAGCGGTGGTTCGCCGTGACCGTCGCCCTCGCGGCCGTCCTGCTCGCCCTCGGCGCGCTCAGCGGCCGGCCGGCGGGATTCGCGCTGATCGCCGTGGCGTTCTGCGTCCTGCAGATGGCGAGCATCGTCATGAACGTACGGCTCCAGCAGAGCATCACCGGACCGAGCCGGGCCACGGTCACCTCGCTGGCGGGGCTTGGCACCGAGGTGGTCACCATCTCCCTCTACGGCGGGTACGCCCTCGCCTCCACGGTTGCCGGGCACGCGGTGGTCTTCGCCCTGTTCGCCCTGCCGTACCTGCCGGTGGCGGTCGCGCTGGCCCGGCGTACCCCGGCGGCGTCGACCGCGGCGACCGCCCCGGCCGTGGCCGGGGATGAGGAGGATCGGTGCGCGTGCCGCCACACCGCGGAGACCGATGCCCGCCGACCCGCGACCGGTAGTGCCGGACGGTCGTGATTACGTATCCTGCCGGAGGCACGCGCGCCCGCGACCCTCGACTCTGGCCGGAGCCGCGGGCCGCCGGTCCGGGTGTCGATCCCTGACACATCCCCTCCGGCGAGGTCTGATTGGAAACCCAGAACTGGCCGATCCGGTCGAAGATCGTCGCGCTGGTCGCCGTGCCGATCGCCGCCCTGACGGCACTGTGGATCTTCGCGACCACCCTCACCGTGGGACCGGCGTCCAGTCTGCTCGCGGCGCGCACGCTCCTCGACGAGATCGGGCGTCCCGGCGAGGCGCTCATCGCGGAGCTGCAGCAGGAACGACGGCTCTCCGTGATGCGCCTGGCCGACCCCGCCGTCGCGCCGGCCCTGGCCGACCAGCGCCTCCGTACCGACAACGCGCTCGCCGAGCTGCGCCGCCGGGTTTCCGACGAGGACCTGCGGGACCGCACCAGCGCCCTGGTCGACGCCCGGATCGACCAGCTGCTCGGCGCGGCCGACGCGCTGCCGTCCGGCCGCAGCTCCGTCGACCGGCGTGACATCGACACGATCGAGGCGTTGGGGCTCTACAGCGGCATCATCGACGCGGCGTTCCGGACCACCGCCGCCCTGCAGGTGCTTCCCGACGAGGACGTGTCCCGCGAGGCGGCCGCGCTGACCGACCTCGGTCGGGCCCGCGAGGTGCTCGCCCAGGCCGACGCCCTGCTCGCCGGGGTCTTCCGCGCCGGGCGTTTCGCGCCGGGGGAACACGCCCTGCTCGTTCAGATCATCGGTACCCAGCGGTTCCTCTTCGCCGCCGCCGTCGCCGAGCTGCCCGACGCCGAGCGGACCAGGTATCAGCGGCTCACCGAGGCCGAGCCGTTCGTCCGGCTCCGCGCGATGGAGGACGACCTGATCGGGCGAGGGCGCAGCGGTGCCGCCGCGCCGGTCGACTCCCAGGCCTGGCAGCACAACTACGATCTGGTGCAGCGGCAGCTGCGGGAGTTCGAGCTGCGCGGCGCGGAGGAGCTGGCCGAGCGTAGCCGCCCGGTGGCGGCCACCATCCTGATCCGGGTCGGCCTGGCGGGCCTGCTCGGTCTCGTGGCCGTTCTGACCTCCGGGATCATCGCGCTGCGCATCGGCCGGTCCCTGGTACGACGACTCAGCGACCTGCGCGCGGCGGCCCTGGCGATGGCGAACGACCGCCTGCCCGACGTGGTCGCACGGCTGCGCCGGGGTGAGCAGGTCGACGTCGCCACCGAGGCGCCACCGCTGGACCACGGGCGGGACGAGATCGGCCAGCTCGGGCAGGCGTTCAGTGAGATCCAGCGGACCGCCATCCGGTCCGCCATCGACGAGGCCGCGCTCCGCAGGAGCCTCCGGGAGGTCTTCCTCAACATCGCCCGACGCAGCCAGACCCTGCTGCATCGGCAGCTTGCCCTGCTGGACGAGATGGAGCGTCGGGTCACCGAGCCGACCGAGCTTGCGGACCTGTTCCGGCTCGACCACATGGCGACGCGGATGCGCCGGCACGCGGAGGACCTGGTGGTCCTCGCCGGCGCGGCACCGGGACGCGGCTGGCGCAATCCGGTCCCGATGGTCGACGTGATCCGGGGGGCGATCTCCGAGGTCGAGGACTACGCCCGGGTCGACCTGGGAAGGGTGCCGCCGGCGGCCCTCGTGGGTCCGGCGGTCGGTGACGTGATCCACCTGCTCGCCGAACTGATCGAGAACGCCACGTCGTTCTCGCCGCCACACACCCGGGTCCGGGTCAGCGGCCAGGTGGCTGCCAAGGGCTACGCGATCGAGATCGAGGACCGGGGTCTCGGCATGGACGCCGCGGCCATCGAGCAGGCCAACCAGCGGCTCGCCGAACCACCGGAGTTCGATCCGGCCAACAGCGCCCGGCTCGGGCTCTTCGTGGTCGCCCGGCTCAGCGCGCGGCACAACGTCCGGGTCCGGCTCCGACCGTCGCCGCACGGCGGCATCACCGCCGTGGCGCTCGTGCCGAGCGAGCTTGTGGTTCCGGAGAGCGCGGTTCCGGCCACGCGGGGCGGCGGTTCCGCCCTCCGCCGGTCACCGGTTGCGGGAGGCGTTCCACGGAGTCCGGAACAGACGCGGTCGTCCACCCCGGCGACGTCGGACGCCGGGCCGGGGCCGTCCGGTTCGGACGCCGGGTCGAGGCGGGATGTGGGCTCGGAGGCCGGGTCGGGATCGTCGGGCTCGGACGCCGGACCGGGGACGGGTCGCGATGTGGAAGCCGGCGCGGGGCCGGGCCCGGACCGGCGGACCGCCACGTCGGCGGAGGACTCCCGTCCACGGTCGGCCCTCGGGCCGCGCCGCCGGGCGGGCGAGGCGCTGAACGCGCTGATGGCCGCCGTGCCCGGCGGCCGCACCGAGACGCCGAAGCCGGACGGCGAGGCGCCGGCGGCCGGGAGCCGGCCGCGACCGGAGCGCGAGGCGCCGGCGGCCGAGGCCGGCGGTCCCGCACCCCGGCCCGGCCACGGTACGGAGAACGACGACACCGTCGTGCTGCCGGCCCTCCGGGAGGCGGGTCCGCCGGGTTCCGACCAGCCGGCCGCGGCTGGGTCGGTCGGGCCGGCCGCTGGCGCGGCTGGGTCGGTCGGGCAGGCCGGGCGGGCGGCGGAGTCGGTCCCGGCGCCCGGGGGGCCGGTCCGGCCCGCGGTGGCGCTGGCCGGACCGGACGGGCTGCCCCGTCGGATCCGGCAGACCAGTCTCGCCCCACAGCTGCGGACGACCGGCCCGAGGGTCGGCCCGTCCGTCCCGGGTCGGGCCGGCAGCGGCGCCGGTCGGGATCGCGAACCCGGTGGGTACGACCCGTCGGACGAACCGTCGCCCCGCTCCCCGGAACAGGTTCGGGCGGTGATGGCGGCGTTGCAGGCGGGTACGGCGCGGGGTCGCCGGGACTCGGGTGTGGCGCCGCCGTCCATCGGAGGCTTCGACGACACGGCCCGGGTCGCCGACCCGGGCGCCACCGATTCGGAAAAGGACGGGTGAGTGGTGCAGACGACGAGGCCGGGTACGGATCTCAGCTGGCTGCTCGATGATCTCGTGGAGCGGGTACCGCCCGCGCGGCAGGCCGTGGTCCTCTCCGCGGACGGGCTGCTGATGGCCGCGTCCCGGGGACTGGATCGGGAGGACGCCGAGCACATGGCCGCGATGGCGTCCGGCTTCCAGAGCCTGGCCAAGGGCGCGAGCCGACACTTCCGGGCAGGCCCGGTACGGCAGACGGTGGTCGAGATGGAGGAGGCGTTCCTCTTCGTCTCCGCCGCGGGCCAGGGAGCCTGTCTGGCCGTGTTGGCCGACGCCTCGGCCGACATCGGTGTGGTCGCCTACGAGATGGCCATGCTGGTGACCCGGGTGGGCCAGAACCTGAGCGCCCCGTCCCGGTCGCCCGGGGCGCCCTCCGATGCGGCCTGAACCGCCCGGCGCCCACCACGAGTGGCTGGACGACGACGCCGGGCCGATCGTCCGGCCGTACGCGGTGACGGGCGGCCGGGTCCAGCCGGCGTCCGGCAGGTTCGACCTGATGGCGTTCGTGGTGGCCGGCCCACCCGAGGAGGGACCGGAGCCCGCACAGCCGGAGCACCGGGCCATCATCGCGGCGGCGCAGCGACCGGTGGCGGTGGCCGACCTCGCCGCCGACCTGGACCTCCCCGTCGGCGTGGTACGCGTCCTGCTCGGCGACCTGCTCGCCACCGGGCGGATCTCGATGTACGAACCGCCCGCCTCACGCCAGTTCCCAGACGACGACATTCTCAAGGCGGTGGTCAATGGACTCCGGGCGCTCTGACCGGATCCCGGTCGCGCTGAAGATCCTCATCGCGGGCGGCTTCGGGGTCGGCAAGACGACCTTCGTCGGTGCCGTCAGCGAGATCCGGCCCCTGCAGACCGAGGAGGTGCTGACCGTCGCCGGGATCGACACCGACGACCTGTCCGGTGTGGAGGCCAAACAGACGACCACGGTGGCGATGGACTTCGGCCGGATCACCATCAACGAGGATCTCCAGGTCTACCTCTTCGGCACCCCGGGACAGGACCGGTTCTGGTTCCTCTGGGACGAGTTGGCGTACGGGGCGCTCGGCGCGGTGGTGCTCGCCGACACCCGCCGGCTCGCCGACTGTTTCCCGTCGGTGGACTACTTCGAGCGTCGGGGGATCCCGTTCGTCGTCGGGGTGAACTGCTTCGACGGCGCCCGTCGGTACAGCACCGAGGCGGTACGCAACGCGCTGGACCTGGACCCGGACGTGCCGGTGCTGCTCTGCGACGCCCGGAGCCGGCAGTCCGGCAAGGCGGTGCTGATCGCGCTGGTCGAGCACGTCGCCCAGCGCCAGGGCCACCCGGTGCCGGCGAGCTGAGGCGATCTCGCCGGGGCCGCGCCCCGGCGACCCTCAGCCGACCAGCAGGACGTCCAACCGGCGCGGCCCGTGCACGCCCTCGACCCGGTTCAGCTCGATGTCGCTGGTCGCCGAGGGCCCCGAGATCATGGTGATCGGCCGGGTCGGGTCGTCGAGCCGGGCGAGGCCCTCCGGCACCCCGGCGACCACCTGGTCGGCCCGGACCACGCACAGATGGTGGTCGGGAACCAGGCTCAGCAGCCGCCGGCCCTGCTCGGGCCCGCCGTCGAGGACGAGTGTCCCGGTCTGGGCGACCGCGACCGCACAGCCGGTCACCACCGCCAACCCCGGCTCGTCGAGGTCGGCCACGGTCAGCGGCACCGGGTCGCCGTCCCGCCGGATCCGGCCCGGGTACGCCGACAGCCAGTGCTCCGGTGCTCCGGCCGGCACCACGACGGTGGGGACCGCCCCCAGTAGGCCGGCCAGCGCCTCGGCGAGGTCGACCGGCGCGCAGCGCCGGACCGTGGCACGGTAGTCGACGAGCCGGTCGACCAGCAGGTCGAGCAGGTCCGCGTCCGCCGCGCCGGCGACGGCCGGGGCGGTGCGGTAGCGCCGCGGAACCGCCACGGAGGTGGTGGGCCGGGCGGCCCGGATCCGGGCCAGGATCTCCTCCCGGGCGGAGCCCCGTGCCTCGTCAGCCCTGGTCACGGCCGTCCTCCCGCCCGCCGTGTGCGGTTCGCTCCGCCCACCAGTCGCGGAAGGTCCGGGCGGCTGGCAGCGGCGCGTCGCGGCTCGACGTCCAGGCCGACAGCGGCCACGGCAGTCGGCGTACCTCGCCTCCTGCGGTGAGCAGCCGGAGCGGGGCGGCGCCGCGCCGCGCGGCCCGCAGCGCCGCCGCGTACCGGCGGCGGTCCCGCATCACCCACGACAGCGCCCGCATCGCCATCCGCTCCGGCGACGGCTGTCCGCGACGGGCATCCACGTCGCGCTGGCGCAGGTGAACCAGCACCTGCGGGATGTCGATGCGGACCGGGCAGACGTCGAAGCAGGCGCCGCAGAGCGTCGAGGCGTACGGCAGGCTCCGGTTGGCCCCGGCGTCCAGGCCGGTGAGCTGCGGCGACAGGATCGCCCCGATCGGACCCGGATACACCGAGCCGTACGCGTGCCCGCCGACCCGCTCGTAGACCGGGCAGACGTTCAGGCAGGCCGAGCAGCGGATGCAGCGCAGCGCCTGGCGGCCGACCGGGTCGGCGAGGGTGTCGGTACGCCCGTTGTCCAGCAGCACGACGTGCAGGGCCCGCGGTCCGTCCCCGGGGGTGACCCCGGTCCACATCGACGTGTACGGGTTCATCCGTTCGCCGGTCGCGGAGCGGGGCAGCAGCTGCAGGAAGACCTCCAGGTCGCGGAAGGTTGGCAGCAGCTTCTCCACCCCGACCACCGAGATCAGGGTCTCCGGCAGGGTGAGGCACATCCGGCCGTTGCCCTCGGACTCGACGACGACGAGGGTGCCGGTCTCGGCGACCGCGAAGTTGGCGCCCGAGATCGCCACCCTCGCGTTGAGGAACCTGTCCCGCAGGTACCGGCGGGCCGCCTCGGCGAGTGCGGCCGGCTCGTCGGTGAGCGCGTCGAGGTCGACCCCGGGCATCCGGTCGGCGAAGATCTCCCGGATCTGTCGTCGGTTGTAGTGGATCGCCGGCACCAGGATGTGCGAGGGGGTGTCGTCGGCGAGCTGCACGATCAGTTCGGCGAGGTCGGTCTCGACCACCGTGATCCCCGCCTCGGCCAGCGCCTCGTTGAGCCCGATCTCCTGGGTGGCCATCGACTTGACCTTGACGACCTCCGCGCTGCCGGTGCCGCGTACCAGGTCGGTGACCAGGGCGCGGGCCTCGGCGGCGTCCCGGGCCCAGTGCACGGTGGCCCCGGCGGCGGTGGCGGCGGCCTCGAACTGCTCCAGCAGCTCCGGCAGGCGGGCGAGGACGTCGTCCTTGATCGCCGCACCGGCGGCGCGCAGGTGCGCCCAGTCCGGGGTCTCGCCGACCACCCGCGCCCGCCTGTCCCGGATGGTGTGGGTGGCGCGGCGCAGGTTGGCCCGTAGCTGCGGGTTGCCGAGTTCGCGTCGGGCCGCCGCCGGGAAGGGCAGCGGCGCCACGATGTTCCCGTGGCCGCGACGGTCGCCGCGCCGGCGCTGCGCACCCGTGCCGCCCGGTGCGCCGCCGCTCACGGGTGCACCTCGGGGCCGGCGAGGATCTCCGCGTAGTGCACGGCGCGCACCGGGGCACCGGAGCCGAGGCGGGCCTGGCGGGACAGTCCACCCCCGATGTGCGCCAGGCAGGAGTTGTCCGCCGCCGTGACGTACGCGGCGCCGGTGTCGCGGATCGCCGCGCACTTGTCGGCGAGCATCGCGGACGACACGTCGGCGTTCCTCACCGCGAAGGTGCCGCCGAAGCCGCAGCACTCCTCGGCGCCGGGCAGGTCGACCAGGTCGAGCCCGCGTACGGCGCGGAGCAGCCGCAGCGGCCGGTCGCCCAGCCGGAGCGTCCGCAGCCCGTGGCAGGTGGGGTGGTAGGTGACCCGGTGCGGGAACGAGGCCCCCACGTCGGTCACCCCCAGCACGTCGACCAGCAGTTCGGACAGTTCGTGAACCCGCGGCACGACCTCGTTCACGGCCGCCGCGAGGTCGGGGTCCCCGGCCGCCAGCCGCGGGTACGCCTCGCGGACCATGGCCACGCAGGAGCCGGACGGGGCGACCACCGCCTCGTACCCGGCGAAGGTCTCGACGAAGTTGCGGACCAGCGGCAACGCCTCGGCGCGGTAGCCGCTGTTGGCGTGCATCTGCCCGCAGCAGCCCTGCGCCGCCGGGAACTCCACGGTGTGGCCGAGGCGCTCCAGCACCCGTACGACGGCCCGGCCGGTGGCCGGGAACATCAGGTCGTTCACGCAGGTGACGAAGAGGGCTACGCGCACTCCGCGCCCCCGGTGACGTGGGGGTGCGCCGGTGGAGGCAGCCCGGTCATGGTCGGGGATCCTATCGGCCCACGGGGCGGGGGCAAGGTCGCACGCCGTGCGACGCCACCGGCGACCGGCCCGTCCCGGACGCCTGTTTCTGGTTTCATCGACCGTACGGCGGGATGTTTCATCGTCCGTACGGCGGGATCCTGTCGGTCCCCGGACGGAGACCAGGAGACGGAGGGCGGATGTCCGACGACGCGACCGGAATCATCCATCTCGGCTGCTACACGGCGGGCAGCCGGGGGCGGGGACGTGGGATCGTCGCCGCCCGGTGGGACGCGGCGACCGGCCGACTCGACCTTGGCGGGGTGGTGGCGGAGACGCCGTCGCCGTCGTTCCTGGCCCGGCATCCCCGGCTGCCCGTGCTGTACGCGGTCAACGAGGTCGCCGAGGGCACCGTGAGCGCCTGGACGGTCCATCCCGACGGCGGCCTCACCGCGCTCGGCGTCCGGTCCACCGGCGGCGACAGTCCGTGTCACCTCGCGGTCGACGCGGGGGGCCGGTTCCTGTACGTGGCGAACTACGGCAGCGGCAGCGTCGCCGTACACCCGTTGGACGCCGCCACCGGCGCGCCGGGGGAGCGGACCGACCTGGTGCGGCACGAGGGCTCGGGTCCTGTGACGGCGCGGCAGGAGGGGGCGCACGCGCACATGGTCTCGCCGGATCCGGACGGCGACGGGCTCTTCGCCGTGGACCTGGGCACCGACACGATCTACCGCTACCACCGGGACGAGTCCGGGCGGCTGCACCCGGCGGGTCGTACCGCGGCCCCGGCCGGTGCCGGCCCTCGCCACCTGGCCCGGCACCCGGACGGCCGGCGGTTCTTCGTCGCCGGTGAGCTTGACGGGTCGGTGCTCGCCTACGAGCGCGACGACGCCGACCCCGACGGCCTGGTCGCGCTGGGCCGGGTGCCGGCCAGCCACCGTTCGGGTCCGGTCCAGCCGTCGGAGATCACGGTCTCGCCGGACGGACGGTTTCTCTACGTGGCGAACCGGGGTGTCGGGACGGTGTCGGTGTTCACCCTGGACGACGTACTGCCCCGGTACGTCGCCGAGGTGCCGACCACCGCGACGTGGCCCCGGCACATCGCGGTGCTCGGCGGGTACCTCTGTGTGGCCGAGGAGTGGGCCGACGCGGTGGTGGTGTTCGCGATCGATCCGGTGAGCGGGGTGCCGGGGCCGGTGACGGCGCGGGTCGCGCTGCCGAGTCCGACCTGCGTGCTCGGCACCCGTCTCGACATGTGAGACGCCCGGTCGGGGTGGCCGCGGGTGGACGCGGGTGGGATTTCTGACCTGGTGCGTAGATTACCGGACGGTGGGGAAGTGGTCCGCCACCCAGTGTGATGATCTTGGCGGTGCTCCCCGTCCCGGGCCCGGCGTTCCGTCCCGCGCGGTTGGCGTGACCAGCGAAAAGTCCGCAAGATGGTCGGGTGCCGGGCCGTCATCGCAGACGTTCGAGGACACGGGTGAGGAGCGCCATCGCCGCCGTGGTGGCGCTGGTCCTCGTCGCGGGTGGATGGGTCGGCTACCGGTGGTGGGCCGCCCCGCACTGCTCGGGAGAGCTGCGACTCGCCGTCGCCGCGGCACCGGAGATCGCGCCCGCGGTGCAGGCCGCCGCCGAGGCGTGGACGGCCGAGGGTGCCGCCGTGGACGGTACCTGCGTGGCCGTCGACGTCACCGCGAGCGAGCCGGTCGACGTGGCCGCCGCCGTCGCGGGCCACCACGGCGTCTCGCTCAACGGCGTCGGCCAGGCGGGCGCCAACACGGTGCTCCCCACCGTCTGGGTCCCGGACTCCTCCACCTGGCTGCTACGGCTGCGCCAGCAGGCCCCCAAGTTCGAGCCGGGCAACAATGCCTCGCTGGCGCGCAGCCCGGTCGTGGTGGCGATGCCCGAACCGGTCGCCACGCGGCTCGGGTGGCCGCAGAAGCGGCTCGGCTGGTCCGACCTGCTGGAGCCGATCACCACCGGTACGCGGCTGCGCACCGGCATCACCGAGCCGAGCCGCGACGCCACCGGGCTGGCGGGCCTGCTCTCCCTGGCCGCCGCGGTGCAGGCCGGCGGGACCGAAGGGGACGACGCCGAGGTGCAGCGGGTGACCACCGGGGTGCTGCGGGCGCTGGCCACCGGCCGGGCGGCGGTCCGCGAGGAGCTGGTCGCCCGGTTCCCCCGAGCCACCGACGCGGCCTCGATCGCCTCCGGCCTCGGCGCCGCCCCGCTCTCCGAACGGGACGTCGTCGCGTTCAACGCCGGGCAGCCGCCGGTCCCGCTCGCCGCCCTCTACCCGGACCCCGCGCCGCTGTCGCTCGACTACCCGTACGCCGTGATGCCCGGCGCCGAGCCGGCCCGGGCCGCCGCCGCCGAACGGTTCTTCGCCGTACTCGACCGGCCGGCCTTCCGGGCCCGGCTGGCCCAGCTCGGCCTGCGCGGCCCGGACGGCACCTGGGGCGAGGGATTCCCGGCTCCGCGGGGTGCGCCGAACCCGGCCGGCACCGAACCGGCCCCGACCTCCGGGACGGGCTCCGGCGGTACGGTGGCCGGCGGTTCCGCGTCGGCCATCGAGCGCAGCCTCTCCAGTTGGTCGGTCGCCACCCAGTCCGGCCGGATGCTGGCGGTCATCGACGTCTCCGGCTCGATGCTCCGGACGGTGCCGACGGCGAACGGCGCCACCCGGATGCAGGTGACGCTGGAGGCGGCCCGGCGCGGCCTCGCCCTCCTCGACGACTCCTGGGCGCTCGGGCTCTGGATCTTCTCCACCGAGCTCTCCGGCAGCCGCGACTACCGGCAACTGGTGCCGATCGGGCCGCTGTCCACCCAGCGGAGCGGGCTGGAACGGGCACTGGCCGCAATCCGGCCGAAGCCGACCGGCGACACGGGCCTGTTCGACACGGTACTCGCCGCGTACCGGACCGTGCTGGAGGACTGGGAGCCGGGCCGGGTCAACTCGGTGGTCGTACTCACCGACGGCAAGAACGAGGACGCCAACGGGATCAGCGAGTCGGAGCTGGTCGACGAGTTGAGGCGGATCGCCGACCCGGACCGCCCGGTACAGGTCGTGATCATCGGCATCGGCGACGAGGTCGAACGGTCCGAACTGGATGCGATCACCGGGACGACCGGTGGCGGCGTCTTCGTCACCGAGGACCCCGCGAAGATCGGCGACATCTTCCTTCGGGCGATCGCGCTGCGCCCGGCCGCCGCGCCGCGCTGACCCCACTCCGGCCGGCCCGCGCACCCGGCCGGCGGGACGCTGGCGGCGCGACACGTGCCGGCGGGCGCAAGTGACGGCAATCTGTCGGAAGCACTGCGTAGCGACTCGGATACGCGAAGATGTCGAGGTGCCACAGGAGCCGGTGGCGGGGAGCGCCGACCGGCGGATCGGGTTGCCCCTGGGAGCGAGGGAGGACCGGTGACGTCGGCGACACTGCCGAGCCTCGCCACGACGCCTCCGGGCTCGGCGCGCGAGGCATCCGTACGGTCACGGGACCGCCGACGCGCCTACCTGCGGGCGATCCTCGCCCTCGACACGGTCGTCCTGGTCCTGGCGGTGGTCGGTGGCTACGTCGCCCGGTTCGGCGGCGACGAGGCGCGTGGCTCCGACATCCCGTACGCGATCGTCGGCCCCGCGCTGGTGCTCGCCTGGCTGGGCTCGCTGCGGGCGCAGCGCTGCTACGACCACCGGGTGCTCGGCTACGGCGCCGACGAGTACCGCCGGGTCGTCTCCGCCAGCCTGCGGCTGGCCGGTGGGGTCGCGATCGCCGGCTACCTGGCCGACGTCGGTGTCTCCCGGGGGTTCCTCGGCATCTCGTTCGCGGTCGGCACCGTCGCGCTGGTGGTGGTCCGATACGCGGCGCGCAAACACCTGCACCGGGCCCGCGCCCGGGGCGGCGGGTGGTCCCGCCGGGTGCTGGTGGTCGGAGACACCGCACACGTGATGGAGCTGGTGCACACGCTGCGGCGCGAGCCGTACGCCGGCTACCAGGTGGTCGGAGCCTGCATTCCCGACGCGCTGCTCGCCCCGGTGCCGCAGCGGCTCGGTGACGTCCCGGTGCTGGGCTCCTTCCGGGGGATCGTCGACGCCGCCCGGGCGATCGACGCCGACACCGTGGCCGTCACCGCCTGCAGCGAGCTGACCGCCGCCCGGCTGCGCCGGCTCGGCTGGCAGTTGGAGGGCACCGGCATCGACCTGGTGCTGGCGCCGGCCCTCACCGACGTCGCCGGACCGCGGATCCACACCCAGCCGGTGGCCGGGCTGCCGCTCATCCACGTCGAGGCGCCCGAGTTCCGCGGGGTGCGCAAGCTCGTCAAGGGCTTCGTCGACCGCGCCCTGGCGGGCACCGCGCTGCTGCTCAGCCTGCCGCTGATGGCCGTGATCGCGATCGCCATCAAGCTCGACAGCCGAGGTCCGGTGATCTTCCGGCAGGTCCGGGTCGGCCTGGGCGGCCGGGAGTTCGACGTCTACAAGTTCCGGACCATGGTGGTGAACGCGGACGCGCTCCTGGCGGAGCTGGCGGACCTGAACGAGACCGACGGGCTGCTGTTCAAGATGCGGCGCGACCCCCGGGTCACCCGGGTCGGCCGGGTGCTGCGCAAGTGGTCGCTCGACGAGCTGCCCCAGCTCGCCAACGTCCTCCTCGGCCAGATGAGTCTGGTCGGGCCGCGTCCGCCGCTGCCCTCCGAGGTGGCGCGCTACGACGGCGACGTCGCCCGCCGGCTGCTGGTGAAGCCGGGCATGACCGGACTGTGGCAGGTCAGCGGCCGGTCCGACCTGAGCTGGGAGGACGGTATCCGGCTCGATCTGTACTACGTGGAGAACTGGTCGCTCACCGCCGACCTCACGATCCTCTGGAAGACCTTCGGCGCGGTGCTGCGCACCCGGGGCGCGTACTGACCCGGGCCGGTCCGCCCACCGCCTACCCGCCGGTCCGGACCCGCCCCGTCCCGGACCGTCCGCGCTCCCGCCCGCCGCCCGGGGTGGCGAGCCACCGGGCCGGCTGTTCCAGCACCGCGCGGACCACCGAGCCGGCGGCCCCGAGCGCGGCGGCGTCACCGCCGAGCAGCGCGGCCCGGACGGTCACCGGCGACCAGGCGGCGGTCAGCACCCGGCGGCGGATCTCCGCCTCGACCGGTGGGGCCAGCCAGCGGGCGAGCGGGGCGTAGACGCCGCCGAGGACCACCGTGTCCACGTCGAGCAGGTTGATCACTCCGGCGACCGCGACCCCGAGGGCGCTCGCCGCCTCGGCCAGGGCCCGGAGGGCGGCGGGGTCGTCCCGCTCGGCCGCCTCGACGAGCCGGGAGACCGGCGATCCCGCCAGCCCGGCGCCGGCCAGGATGGCCTCCTGGCCGGCGTACTGTTCGAGGCAGCCGCGACCGCCGCACCGGCACGGCCGCCCCTGCGGGTGTACCGGTACGTGGCCGAGTTCGCCGCTCCAGCCCCGTGCGCCCCGGAACAGGCTGCCGTGCAGCACGATCCCGGCGCCGATCCCCACCTCGCCGGAGATGTAGATGAAGGTGGCCGGATCGGGTGCCCAGGCCCGCAGCTCGCCGAGCGCGGCGAGGTTGGCCTCGTTGTCGACGGTGAAGCTGCCCGCGGCGAGGACCGGGTGTCCGCCGAGCAGGGCCGGTACGTCCACGTCCCGCCACCCGAGGTTCGGCGCGAGCCGGACCACGCCGTCGGCGGTGACCAGCCCGGGGACCGCCAACGCCGTCCCGGCCAGCCGCAGGTCCTGTCGGTCCGCCTCGGCACCCGCCTCGGTGATCAGCTCGGCGACCATGGCCAGGACGTCGGCCGGCGGCACCGGCCGCAGGTCGAGCCGACGGGTCCTGCGGTGCCGGACCGCGCCGGTCGGATCGACGAGGCAGGCGGCGAGGTAGTCGACGTTGATCTCCAGCCCGAGCCCGACCGGGCCGTCGCCGGCCAGCGCCAGCCCGAGCGCGGGACGCCCGGCCCCGGACCGGGGGGTCGGGTCGACCTCGGTGAGCAGCCGGCCGGTGATCAGCTCGTCGACCAGGGTCGAGACGGTGGCCCGGGTCAGGCCGGTGGCGGCGGCGAGCTCGGCCCGCGACGGCGGCCGGGGGGCGGCGGCGACGTGTCGGAGTACCAGGGCCAGGTTGTGTTCGCGCAGGCTGGCCTGGCGGACGGGGGTGGCTGCCGCCGCGCCGACCGGCAGCGTGCTGGGTTCGGCCACCTATTGACAATGCCATACAGGGGTAAAATAATTCAACCGTTAAACAAATCGGCCGGGTTGCCGGCGTGTCAACCCGGGATGTCTCAGCGCCGAGTCCCCCTCCTGGAGGTCCCCATGGCAGTCCGTCCCACCCCTGCCGACAAGTTCTCCTTCGGTCTCTGGACCGTCGGCTGGACCGCCCGCGACCCCTTCGGCGACGCCACCCGGGCCCCCCTGGACCCGGTCGAGGCCGTGCACCGCCTCGCCGAGCTGGGGGCGTACGGCATCACCTTCCACGACGACGACCTGGTGCCGTTCGGCTCCGACGACGCCACCCGCGACCAGCACATCGCCCGGTTCCGCAAGGCCCTGGAGGAGACCGGTCTGGTCGTACCGATGGTCACGACCAACCTCTTCACCCACCCGGTCTTCAAGGACGGCGCGTTCACCAGCAACGACCGCGAGGTCCGGCGCTACGCGCTGCGCAAGACCCTGCGCAACATCGACCTCGCCGCCGAGCTCGGCGCGCACACCTTCGTCATGTGGGGCGGCCGGGAGGGCGCCGAGTACGACGTCGCCAAGGACGTGCGGGCCGCCCTCGACCGCTACCGCGAGGCGGTCAACATCCTCACCCAGTACGTCGTCGACCGCGGCTACCAGCTTCGGTTCGCCCTCGAACCGAAGCCGAACGAGCCGCGCGGCGACATCCTGCTGCCGACCATCGGGCACGCGCTCGCCTTCATCAACACCCTCGACCACCCCGAACTGGTCGGGCTCAACCCCGAGGTCGGGCACGAGCAGATGGCGGGGCTCAACTTCATGCACGGCATCGCCCAGGCGCTGTGGGCCGGCAAGCTGTTCCACATCGACCTCAACGGGCAGCGGGGCATCAAGTACGACCAGGACCTGGTCTTCGGCCACGGCGACCTGCTCAACGCGTTCGCGCTGGTCGACCTGCTGGAGAACGGCGGCCCCCAGGGCGGGCCGGCCTACGACGGTCCGCGGCACTTCGACTACAAGCCGTCCCGGACCGAGGACTACGCCGGTGTCTGGGCCTCGGCCGAGGCCAACATGCGGACGTACCTGCTGCTCAAGGAGCGGGCCAAGGCGTTCCGGGCCGACCCGGAGGTGCAGGAGGCGCTGGCCGCGAGCAAGGTGGGTGAGCTGTCCGTGCCGACGCTGGGCGAGGGCGAGACGTACACCGACCTGCTGGCCGACCGCAGCGCGTTCGAGGAGTTCGACCCGGACGCGGTGGCGGCGCGCGGCTTCGGGTTCGTCCGGCTGAACCAGCTCGCGGTCGAGCACCTGCTCGGCGCCCGCTGACCACCCGCCCAGATCGACCGAGGCGTCCCGAAGGAGACCGCAGAGATGACGCTGGTGGCCGGGGTCGACTCGTCGACCCAGTCGTGCAAGGTGGTGATCCGGGACGCGGAGACCGGGAAACTGGTCCGCAGCGGCCGCGCCGCGCACCCGGACGGGACGGAGGTGGACCCGGCGGCGTGGTGGACCGCGCTGCAGCAGGCGATCGCCGAGGCGGGCGGCCTGGACGACGTGGCGGCGCTGTCGGTCGGCGCGCAGCAGCACGGGATGGTCTGCCTGGACGAGGACGGCCGGGTGGTGCGGCCGGCGCTGCTGTGGAACGACACCCGGTCGGCGGACGCGGCGGCGGAGCTGGTCGAGGAGCTGGGCGGCGGCGAGGCCGGGCGACGGGCCTGGGCGGACGCGGTCGGCAGCGTCCCGGTGGCCAGCTTCACCGTCACCAAGCTGCGCTGGCTGGCCCGACACGAACCGGAACACGCGGCACGGGCGGCGGCGGTCTGCCTGCCGCACGACTGGTTGACCTGGCGGCTGGGCGGGTCCGGCGACCTCGGCGCGCTGCGCACCGACCGGGGGGACGCGAGCGGGACCGGCTACTGGTCGCCGGCCACCGGGCAGTACCGGTTCGACCTGCTGGAGCGGGCGTTCGGTCGCACCCTGGCGGTGCCGACGGTGCTCGGCCCGGCGGAGACGGCCGGACGGCTGCCGACCGGCGCGCCGCTCGGTCCGGGGACCGGTGACAACGCGGCGGCGGCCCTGGGGGTCGGCGCGGTGCCGGGGGACGTGGTCGTCTCCATCGGTACGTCGGGGACGGTGTTCAGCGTCGCCGACACCCCGGCGGCGGACGCGTCGGGGGCCGTCGCCGGGTTCGCGGACGCGACCGGGAGGTTCCTGCCGCTGGTCTGCACGCTGAACGCGGCGCGGGTGCTGGACGCGGCGGCGGCGCTGCTGGGGGTCAGCCTCGACGAGCTGGCGAGGCTGGCGCTGTCGGCGCCGCCCGGGGCGGACGGGCTGGTCATGGTCCCCTACCTGGAGGGAGAACGCACCCCGAACCGTCCACTGGCGACCGGCGCGGTACACGGGCTGACCCTGCGCACCTCGACCCCGGCGCACCTGGCCCGGGCAGCGGTGGAGGGGATGCTCTGCGCGCTGGCCGACGGGCTGGACGCGCTGCTGGCCAACGGGGCGACGGCGAACCGGATCATCCTGGTCGGCGGCGGCGCCCGCTCGGAGGCGGTCCGGCGGATCGCACCCGAGGTCTTCGGCTGCCCCGTGCTGGTGCCCGAGCCGGGGGAGTACGTCGCCGACGGGGCCGCCCGGCAGGCCGCCTGGGTGCTGGCGGGCGGGGACCAGCCGCCGGTGTGGTCCGCCGGCCGGTCCCAGGAGTACGGCGGCGCCGCCGTGCCGCACGTGCGCGAGCAGTACGCCGCCGCCCGCGAGCTGATCCTGGAGCGTGCCGCGGCCGGATGAGTCGCGGAGGCCGCGACGGGTGGGCCGCCCTCGGGGAGGGGGCGGCCCACCTACCGCAGCGGGACGGAGAACTCCTCCTCCCGCCCCTCCGTGTCGGACGCGCACACGGTGAACGTCCGTGCCCACTCCGCCGGACCCGGCTCGAAGATGCGCGTCTCGACGAGGAACCCGCGGGCAGCCTACAGCGACGACCGGTCGGGGCGGGGTTCGCTACCGGCTGCCACACCGCGGTGACCGGCGGGCGGCGACGGGCGTCAGGTCACTACTCTGGGATGCCTGCCGCTGACTGGTGCGGTGCCGGCCCCGCGACGGTGCCGGCCCGCCCGGCGGCGCGGTGGCGGGGCAGGACGTGACAGGAGGCGTACGCCGATGCGGGACGGCCGGTGGACGACGGTGACGCCCTCGCAGTTCGACCACGAGCGGGCGGCGCTGGACCACATCCGCCGGCTCCTGCCCGACGCCGGGGTCTACCGGGCCTGGTCGAACTTCACCTTCACCGCCGACACCGGGCACGTCTACGAGATCGACCTGCTGGTCGCCGCCCCCTCCGGCCTCTACCTGATCGAGATCAAGAGTCTGCGCGGCCGGCTGACCAACAGCGGTCCGAACTGGATCGCCGACGACCAGGGACGGGTACGGGTCTTCGACAATCCGCTGCACCTGGCCGACCTGAAGGCGAAGCGGCTCCGTTCGTTGCTCAGCCGGCAGGTCGCCAGGCGTCGGCTGCGCGGGCTGGAGGTTCCGTTCATCCAGGGCGCGGTCTTCCTCTCCGTGCCGAACCTGGAGGTACGCCTCGACGAGCACCAGCTCCACTGGGTGTTCGGGCCGGAGCCGGCGCCGGGGCAACCGGCGGGCCCGCTGCCGGGGATCTGGTCCGGGCTGCTGGGCGCCCCGCCGCGTGACGCGCGGCGCGAGGTGTCGCGGGAGCTGTCGGACGCGCTGCCCGCGTTGCTCCGGGACGTGGGCATCGCCCGCAGCCGCCGGTACGAGCAGGTCGGTTCGTGGAAGCTGACGGCCCGGCCGTACGACGTGGGCCCGACCTGGCAGGACCACCTGGCCCACCACGTGCAGTTCCCGCACGAGCACCGACGGATCCGGATATACCTGCTGGAGCGCCACGCGGCGAAGGCTGAGCGGGCCAGCATCGAGCGGGCGGCCCGGCGCGAGATGATCGCCCTGCACGGGATCAGCCACCCGGGCATCGTGCAGGTCGACACGATGGAGCCGCACGAGGGCGGACCCGCGCTGATCTTCCGGCACGATCCCCGGGCGGTCCGGCTCGACCACTTCATGGCCCAGTACGGTGACCGGCTCGACGTCGGCACCCGGATCGGGATGGTCCGGCAGCTCGCCGAGGCGATCGCCTACGCCCACGGGCGCCGGCTCTACCACCGCAGCCTGTCGGCCCGGGGGGTGCTGGTCACCCCCGGGGAGCAACGTCGGGGTGAGCCCGAGGAGGCGGCCTGGCTGCGTCCGCGCCTCCAGATCAGCGACTGGCAGGCCGCCGCCCGGACCCCGGACTCGGTCGGCGGGAGCGCGGACGCGCTGCGGGTCTCCCCGTCGTCCCGGCTGGGCGCGCACCTGGAGCGGTCCGCAGAGGCGTACCTCGCCCCGGAGCTGAGCGCGCCGTCACCGGACCCGGTCGCGCTCGACGTCTTCGGCCTCGGCACCCTCGCCTACCTCCTGTTCTCCGGCCAGCCACCGGCGGCCAGCCGGGCCGAGCTGCTGGCCCGACTCGCCAGGGAGGACGGCCTGCGGCCGTCGGCGGTGGCCGACTCGGTCTCGGAGTTCATGGACGAGCTGGTGCAGCAGGCGACCCGGCCGGTACCGGCGCGCCGGGTCGCCTCGGTGGCCGAGTTGCTGGAGCTGCTCCAGCTCGTCGAGGAGGAGTTCACCGCCCCGCCGGCCGCCGCCGATGAGCAGATCGACGTCCTGGAGGCGAAGGTCGGGGACGTGGTCGCCGACTGGCGGATCAGGAAGAAGCTCGGCACCGGGTCGACGTCCCGGGCCTTCCTCGCGGAGAACATCCGGACCGGCGCGGCGGAGGTGCTGAAGGTCGCGCTCTCCGACGAGAAGGCGGCCCGGCTGGAGCACGAGGCGCGGGTGCTGCGGAGCCTGCACAAGGACTCCCGGGTGATCCGGCTGGCCCGGGAGGAGCCGATCCACGTCCCACCCCGGACGATGATCGTGCTGGAGCACGCCGGTGAGCTGACCCTGGCCCGCAAGCTCCGCGAGGACGGCCGCCTCACCGTCGACGAGCTGGAGACGTACTCGGACTACCTGTTCGGGGCGCTGGACCACCTCCAGGGTGAGGGCGTCTTCCACCGGGACATCAAGCCGGACAACATCGCGATCCGGGTTCGGCCGAACCGCACCCGGCAGCTCGTGCTCTTCGACTTCTCCCTGGCCGCGCTGCCGGTCGAGGACATCGAGGCGGGCACCCCGCGCTATCTCGACCCGTTCCTCGGCACGCCGGCCCGGCCCGTCTACGACGAGCACGCCGAGCGGTACGCGCTCGCGGTGACCCTGCACGAGATGGCCTCCGGCGAGCTGCCGACCTGGGGTGACGACTCCACCAACCCCCAGCACACCGAGGGGCCGCCGGTGTTGGCGGTGGAGGCGTTCGACCCGGCGATCCGCAGCGCCCTGGTCGGCTTCTTCCACAAGGCGTTGCACCGGGACGCCAGCCAGCGGCACGCCTCGCTGAAGGAGATGCGTGACGCCTGGCAGCAGGTGTTCCGCCAGTCGGACCTGACCGCCCCGGTCGGCTCGGAGCACCCCGACGCCGAGGCCGAGGTGACCGCCGCGGAACGGGACCGGGCGGCGGCTCGGGCGACCCGCACGACGGTGCTCGAAGCCTCCGGCCTCACCCCCCGGGCCGTCTCGGCGGCGCACCGGCTGGACGCGACCACGGTCGGGGATCTGCTCGCGCTGGGGTCGAAGCAGTTGCTCACGCTGCCCGGTCTGGGCGCGAAGACCCGGGGGGAGCTGCAGCAGCGGCTGCGGGAGTGGCGGGCGCGGCTCGGCGAGCAGGAGCCGTCACCGTTGTCCCGCCGCGAACGGGCCGTGGCGAAGGCCGAGATCGCGGCGGAGTCGGCGCGGGCGGAGGCGGAGCCGGGCCACGACGGCAGGTCGGCGGCGGATCTCGCCCGGATCGGGCTCGACGCGGTCGCCGCCTTCCTGGTGCCCCCGCCGCATCCGTCGGGCCGCAACCGCAACCACGTGGAGGCGGTACGGCTGCTGCTCGGCCTGCCGGACGAGGAGGGCCATCTGCCGGATCTGCCGCCGTGGCCGTCGCAGACGCAGGTGGCGAGGAGGGTGCAGGTCACCCCGGGCCGGGTGGCGCAGTACCTGATGGACGAGCGGAAACGCTGGCACGCCGATCCGGTGCTGGGCAGCATCCGGGAGGAGCTGGTCACGCTGCTCGCCGAGAGCGGGCGGGTGATGGAGGTGACCGAGCTGGCCACGGCGCTGCTGATGCGGCGCGGCTCGGCGAGGGAGGCCGAGCCGCTGCGGCGGGCGGTGGCGCTGGCGGCGGTCCGGGCGGCGGTCGAGATCGATCCACTGTCGCCGGAGCCGAGGTTCGCCGTACGGCGGCACGGCGACCCGGGCCGGGCCGCGACCGGCACCCCGGGACGGACTCCGGCCGGGAGTGCGGGGCACGAGCCGAGCGGTGCCCCGGGCCGGGATCGCCTGCTGATCGCCCTTGAGGTCGCCGCCGACGAGTCGCCGGACACGCCGTCTGGGCCGGCCCTGCTCGACCTCGCGGACGCCCTCGGCAGGGCGGCGGACCGGCTGGCCGGCCAGGAGGTGCTGCCGAGCCCGGCGACGGTGCTGCGGGAGCTGGCGGCGGTGGTCGACACCGTCGGACACGGGGGCTTCCGGTTGGACGACCGGCGGATGGTGCAGCTCGCGGCGGCGGCCTCGACGCGGGCGGCGGCCTCGCCCCGCCTGGAGATCTATCCCCGTGACCTCGATCCGGTACGGGCGTTGCGCCTGACGCAGGCCGGACTGGTGCCGCCGTCGACCGGTGACCGGCCGGCCGAGCTGACCGTGGAGCAGATCCAGGAGCGGGTCCGGGCCCGTTTCCCGGAGCTTCCGCCGCTGCCGGAGCACCCGCAGTTGGACCGGTTGCTCGCCGAGGCCGGGTTCCCGCTGGTGTACCGCGGCCGGGCGTACCACGCCCGGCCGGGGATCGGCTCGTCGACGCGGATGTCGTCGCACCAGCGGCGCCCGACGGCCACCCGGATGACGGTCTGGAACGCCGGCTCGCCCGAGCTGGCCGCCGCACTCCGTGCCGAGGGGCGGCTGGTCCGCGGCGGTACGGAGGGTGGGTTCCGGGCGTTGACGGTACGCACCGACCGGTATCCGCAGGCTCAGCGGGAGCTGGTGGACCGGCTGGACGTCCGGCCGTGCAACGTGGCGGCGCTGTTCCTGCGTCACCTTCGCGCCCTGGTGGAGGCGCGGCCGAAGCCGACCTGGGACAAGGTCCTCGCCGCCGACGCGGCGGACCCCAACTCGCGGGACGCGTTGAAGCTCGCCGAGTTCACCGCCCGGGCCTGGCGGCAGGCCCGGCCCGAGCTGTTGGCCCTGCCGGACCGGCGGCGGCCGGTGCTGCTCTTCGACGCCGCGCCGCTGGCCCGCTACCGGGCGATGGAGCTGTTGGAGGAGCTGGCGGACGTGGCCCGTGCCGGGGCGGGCGCGGTGTGGCTGCTCTGCCCGATGGAGGACCCGGGCCAGCTACCCCGCCTCGACGACACGGTGGTGCCGGTGGCCGAGGACGAGTGGATCACCCTTCCGGACGCCTGGGTGGCCAACGAGCACCGGCAGGGCGAGCCGGCGGACCCGGCGGCCGGGCCAGCTCCCGGCCGGGCCGGCGCCGGGAGCTAGCTCGGGTTGACGAGGCGTACGCCCTTCTCGACCACGACCCCGGTGCCGGCGGGCTGCCGGCCCGGCGTGAAGGTGAGCTCGGGAATGACCAGAGCCCGGACCACCTCACCACCCCTGGTGAACACGGCCAGGGCACCGGACACCATCAGCCGGCTGCCGGGTTTGAGGACGGTCGTGCCCACGGCACCGTTGACCTCGTCGGCGGTCGCGCCCTCGTAGTAGCAGTAGACGGCGTCCCAGTCGAACGAGGTCAGGGTGCGCAGCGGCGCGGAGCCGCCCGTGTCCCGCAGTTCGGCGATCCCGGCGTCGAGGTCCTTGTCGGACCGTAGAGCCATCGGCTGACCCTCCTCCTCACAGGCCGCCACGACGGGCAGCACCACCAGCGCCGCCAGCAGGGTCCTTCTGCGCATCACGAATCGGTCGGTTTCTTCGGCTGTGGGTGGCCGGGCAGGGTCACGTCCGCCGGCTCACCCGTGTCCTCGGGTCTGATCTGGTCGCTGAACCGCAACTGGCCGTCGCCGCCGATGACCACCGTACGCCCCTGCTGCACCGCCTCCTGCACCTTGTCGGCGAGTTCCTTCGGCGAGGCGTCCGGGTTGGCCAGCGCGATGGAGCGCCCGACCTCGTTGTTGTACAGGTCCATGGCCTCGCGTGCGGCCTGGTTGCCGGGGATGGACTCGTGTGCCGTGGTGAAGCGCCGCGTCCAGTCCTCGCCGAACTCCTGCGTCAGGCGTGCGTTCCAGTAGGCGTGGCGGAAGGCGTCGTTGTGGTCGTCGTTGCGGTCGTCGGACCCGAAGCGTTGGTCCGCCACCTCGAACGCCTCGTCGTGGATCTCCTGGAACTTCTTGAGCCCCAGCAGCCCGTACCTGTCCTGCAGCTCCCGCAACAGGGCCGCCTCGGAGGCCCGCACCTCGCGCCCGTCGACGAACCAGTTCAACGGCGCTCCCGGGAACACCTCCGAGTTGGGGTCGTCGGCGACCTGGTACTGCCGCAGGATCGTGTCGCCGGGTCGGCGGGCGTTCGGGTCGTTGGCCGCCTGGTAGATCTCCTCCTGCAGCGCCGGCACGCCGCCGATGATGGCCTGGGCCGCGCTGCTGTCGGCCAGGAAGTCGGGCAGGATGGCTCGGGCCGACTGGAGCATGCGTACGGCCACGTCGCGAGCCTCGGACTCGGTCCGCTTCGCCCGCTCGTAGGCGTCGCTCGCCTGGTTGAACAGGCGGTCGGCCTGGGCGCGTACCTTGTCGATGTCGTCACCCTTGCCGAGCTCGCCGAGCCAGTCGAAGAATCCCTGCGTACCGCGCAGGTCGTCCCACTTCTTCATCGGCTCGGAGCCCGGGTCCTCGATGTGCCGGATCAGGTCGCCCAGCGCGGCCTCGGTCCGCACGCCCTCGCCGACCAGGCGTTTGGCCTGGTGCTGCGCGGTCACGTAGTCGTCGAGCGCCGCGGCGGCCTTGTCGTAGCCGTTGCGGAGGGCCTCCAGGAGCATGTCCGCCTCCTTGAGACGGCGGTCGAGCAGCTCCCGGCCCTCGCCGGCCCACTCGACCCTGCCCCTGGCCTCCTCCAGGACGGGCAGGGCGGAGTCGATCAGACGCACCACCCGCCTGAAGTCCTCTGCCGCGGCGTCGACCAGGTGCGGCTGCATCTTCTCGATGTACGCGACGTCGCTGCGGTACGTCATGGCGTCACGCCGGTCGGAAGGTCGAGTTGGTCAGGAAGGAGTTCATCTTCTGCTGGGCCGCCGCGTCGACCCTGACGTACTGGTCGGATGCGACCTTGAGCCTGGTGGACAGCGCGGTCAGCAGCGCCACCACGTCCTGGTACTGGTCCTGCGCGAACCCGGCGAAGTCCTTGGTCCTGTTCGCCACCTCCTCGTGCGCGGCGGGTGCCGCGACCCAGCTCGCGAAGAGGGGCTCGGGCCGCCCCGCCTGGAGCAGGCCGGCCAGTTCCAGGAGTATGTTCGCGCTTCCGTCCAGCGATGCGGGTCGGACGTTCGTCACGGCATCCTCCTTGCCTGCGCGATCGGAGCCCTTGACAACGTACGGTAGTGATCGGCTGCAACGGCTACCCTGGACGGTCGTCGCTTCCATCGACCAACGTGGATCATATTCGCGCGCCGACGTGCCCGGGCGCCGTGGTGGCGGGCGGGCGCGCCGGGAGGCGCTACGCCGGTTCCCAGGCCAGCTCGGCGCCGGTCTCCTCGATGAACTCCCGTTCGAGCCGGACCAGGGTGGCGGTGCGCTCCCGGATGAAGCCGTCCCGGTCGTCGGCGACGAGGCGGGCCAGCGCGCTCGGTGGGATGGCGTGACTGACCACCACCGAGCGCAGCAGCCTCGGCGGCAGGCGGAGCAGGGCCTCGCGTACCGAGACACCGGGCGGGGTGGGCAGGACGATCCGGTTGGCGATGCTGGAGGCGTTCGCCACCCCGGTGACCACCCGGCGGTAGGCGCTCGGGCCGGAGCGGGCGAGCAGCTCGACCAGCTCGATCGGCTCACCGTCCAGTCCGTGGCGCCGGCCGAAGTGGTTCAGCTCCCAGAGCAGGAACGCCCGGACCCGGCCGTCGGAGGTGTCGAACCGTTCGGGCAGCGGCTGGGCGTGCTGTCCCTGGCCGCTCAGTTTGGCCTGGCCGTCGGCGAAGGCGCGGATCTGGTGCAGGGCGCGGCGCACCTGGACGCTGTTGCCGCCGGCGAAGACCGTCGACCACGACGTACGCCAGAACCAGCGGGTCAGTTCGCGCACCTGCGCACCGTCCGGGTCGGGCCGGTGGTGGAAGAAGACCGCGAGCAGGACGATCTGCTGCGGGTACGGCACCAGCCAGGCCACCGGGACGCCCGCCTCGTACCGGAGGAACCGCACCGCGCGGTGCAGGGCGACCTCGGCCTGGGCGGTCACGCCGTCGACGTCGCCGCTGATCCGCTCGGCGAGCGCCGCCCAGCGCAGGTTCTGCACGTCGTCCTCGCCGGTGAGCGCCGCGATCGTCTGGAACACCGGTTCGGCGCCGATGTCGCCGAATCCGCTGTCGCCGAGACTCTCCCGGATGGCGTTGATCCGGTCGCTGAGGGTCTCCGTGTCCTCGGGCCGGTAGGTCAGCGCGGAGACCATCTGGTCGGGCCGGATCTGCAGGCCGCTGCTGTTGACCCGGGCGAACGCCCGGACCGCCCGGTCCAGGTCGCCGCCGAAGATCCGGAAGACCGGGATCTTGTACGACTTGATCCGCTGGGCGACCTGCTCGGCCTCGTCGACCAGGACCTCGGCGTCCTCGGCGGTGCTCGGGTCGCGGGCGAGGCGGCGGGCGAAGGCGAGGAAGTCCATGGTGCGCAGCACGGCCTGCATCGGCAGCAGGTTCGCCGGCGGCGCGCTGCGACCCCAGTGCTGGAACCGGACGTCGCGCGGGTCGGTGGCGCCGAGCGTCCGGTAGATCCACCACCGACGGTCCGCGCCGGTGGCGGGCGGCTCGGGTCGGCGGATCAGGGTGCCGAAGAGGGTGGAGAGCCGCTGGTGCCCGTCGAGCAGGTAGGCGAGCTGCCCCTCGGGCGCGGGCGGGACGTCGATCCCGGCGACCTGGTCGAGCGTCGGCAGCCGCAGACTCGTCTCCCAGATCAGGATGCTGCCGATCGGGTACCCCCGCTCGATGCTGTCGAAGAGGTCGAGCATCTGGTGGGGCTGCCAGACGTACGGGCGCTGGAACCGGGGGATCCGGAGCCGGCCGGAGCGGACCTCTTCGAGGAGCTGCTCCAGCAGCAGCACCTCCGGTTTGATGGTGAACTCCTCGGCCTGCACCCGTTCTCCCTGCGTCCGCTGGCGTGGGCGTACGGTCAGATTCTGCCGGCGACGGTCGCGAGCAGCTCGCGCAACTCGGCGAGGACGTCCGGCCCGAGCTGCGCGAAGTCGTCCTCGGTCAGCCGTTCCCGGTGGGCGTGCAGCTCGTCCAGCAGCCGGTCGCCGAAGCCGTCGTGCAGGCCGGTCCGCGGTGTCGGCGGGACGAACGTCGGAAACAGCTTCTCGAAGGCGTCCCTGGTCTCCTGCGACCGGTCGACCCGGCGGAAGCCGTGCTTCATGTCGTAGTGGGCGCGCTGCTCCGGGGTCAGTTGCTTGAGCAGCGTCACCTTCCGGGACGCCTCGCCGGGGCGGCCGACGGTGGCGAGGACCGCCATCGGCCGCATCCTCCAACTCACCTACTGATCGGACCCAGCTCCCCAGTCAGCAAATCAGCCCATGCGCCAGACACTCTGTGGACTTCACGCTGTTCCTGGTCATTATCAGGGGCATTGCCTTCCCAATCGCTGTCATCATTGGCATCCAAGCCAATTTCCCTCGCGAGGTCATTGGCTGTCATTCTTTGCTCGGCTGCCGCGCGGCCCGTGTCATCGAAGCGCACGCCTTCTGCTTCCAACAGCGCTCTGGGATCGTCGTGACGGTCAGGGTCGGGCCACCGGAAATCTGCCGAAATCGAGCCGTCGATCTTCAACACGCGGTGGGCATTTGGTCGCGGCACGCTGGCGAGACGACTTGCGACACTGCGATGAAAACCTCCGACAAGTTCAGCAATGTCCGAGTAGCTTGTCCAACGGCCTGCAGGAATGCAGGCAAGGGCTTGGTCCATCAGCGACCAGCGCGGGCTGGCGGGCGCAGTGCCGACGGATTCGTCCGGACTCGGCCAGATCTTGATGATGCGCTCGGCAAGCGCGCGACCTCGGGCGAGAATCTCGTCCCGGCCCCACCTCGGGGTTTCGGCGATCTCGCGGTTCATCGCAAGGCCGCTGTCACGGAGGACCACCCTCTTAGCCTCGAACCCATCGTTGGCAAGCTTGGCGTTGTATGCGGTCAGAGTGAGGTTCCCCAGCGTGTGTACCAAGGAACTATGCAGCTCCTGAACAGTTTCCCCGTCTCGTAGATCGGGGCGCAGCATTTCTCGCCACTCGTCATTGAGAGACTGTGGAAGGACGTGTTCGATAGTGAGCTTCGCCGTGTCGAAGTTGATCGGTTCCTTGTGCTCGTAATCCTCCTCGATGCATCGCAACACGTAGCTTCGCTGTGGCCCGCGACCCAGCCAGTAGAAACTGTTGACCAGCACGGCGTCACGAATGTGCTGATCGGTGGGGAACTTCTTTCGGACGCCGGACAACGCGCGGGTGATCGCCTTTGCCGAGGGGACCTGGTCACCCAGGTCCTTCACCAGTGACATGAGGATTCGGTTTGTGTTTGCGCTCGCGATTCCGGCAATCATACGACGGACCAGGTAGCTCTCCACCACACGAAGGGCGTCCGCCGCCTCGCTGGAGCTGAGACTGCCTGCCTCGTTTGCAAGGAGAACGTGCAGTGCGATGGGGTGAACCACTGCAGCGCCCCAGCGGTGCAGTCGATCCAGTGCGCGACGCAGCTCGGGATCGGTCACGCTCTGCGGGTTGAGAATCTTATGGAAGAGCCGTGCCTTCTTGTGCAGGTCCACAATCCATTGTTCAATCGCCTTTTCGTCCGGCAGTTGGTTGAGCCGCTGCTGCTGCGACTGGTAGATCGCCTCTTGGGTGGCGCGATCGTCACCGCGCAGTACCAGGTCCAGCCAAACCAGTTCTTCAAGCTGCTTGTCGGTCAGCAGCTCCTGTAGCGGCAGCCACTGCCGTTCGTACACGTGGTCCCCGCGAGCGGGCAGGCGCATGAACAGGTAGTTGCGTAGCAGGTCGGCCTGTGTCAAGGGCTGCCCGGTGTAGTTGAGCGACTCAAAGATGCGGTGGACGTTGTCGTCAGGGTGGGCGGCGATCTCCACAAGGCTTAGACGCGCCGCGACAGTCTGCTCGATCCGGGCGAAATCCTTGCGGTCATCTGGGTCGTCGGCCTGAACAAGTGCGCTCCGGAAGAAGCGGTAGGCTTCCCCGATCCGGTCTTCACCGCCGGCGCCCGGCTCGCGCTCCACTAGCGCTAGCCATGCTGCGCGGTCAGCCTTGGTCGGCAGCAGTGTGTAGCGCTCCATTCCAGACGCGTACTTGTTAAACAGGTACATGTCGTCAATCTTTGCGGCCAACTGCTCATCGGTTTCTCGAACATGATCTCGAATCGCGCACAAGAGGATGCTCAAGGTGGTCAGTCGCTGCTGCCCGTCGACAACCAACCAACTCTGGACCCCTGTCGGGGTATTGGAAGGGCTGGGGGACAGCACCACTGATCCGAGGAAATGAGTGGTGTTGCTACCATCCTCCGCGACCCGCATGATATCGGCCCACAGTTGCGCGAGATCGCGCCGCTTCCAGCTATAGCGGCGCTGGTACAGTGGCACAACGTACTGCTTCTCGCCCTGCAGCAAGTTGCGGACAGTCGTCTCGCTCGCCTTCACGACGTCTCCCCAGGAGCGGCACCTGTTCACCGTGGACACTCATGAGCCTCGCCATGATGCGTCCTATCTGCGGTGATCGCCATCAACCGGTCGGTGCGATCTCGTCTGAGCGTAGCGGGTGTTCGAGGGATTTGCTTTGCCGGTCCAGACGAGGCGTCAGCGTTCTCCGGTGGTGCAGGACCTGCGGGAGGCGGCAAGAGATCCGCCTCCAAACCTTCGGTTGCGCCAAAGAACCTGCTGGTGGGCTGGCCCGGGATGCGTCAGAGACCCGGTAGAACCAGGGGTGCGGGAGGCGTCACAGCGGTGTCCTATCCTGCTACGGCCGTCGGGCAACCGACACCCGTTCTACCTAATCATCGCATCAACCCTTCGTAGGGTTGGTGGCGCATCCCATGCCGGTACGGTAGTGCGGTTCGGTGCTGCGGGACACGAGGTGAGGCGGACCGTGAT
>ERZ777003.672-NODE-672-length-63970-cov-15.203520_pt1 | contig 63970 bp, 52 predicted proteins | sample MGYA00374956_ERZ777003 | MGnify/ENA primary metagenome ERZ777003 (study PRJEB29302, sample SAMN06268252) | bioreactor metagenome | isolation source: Joint BioEnergy Institute, California, USA | place: USA:Joint BioEnergy Institute, California, USA | collected...
CCCCGGCGAGACCCAGAAGTCGTTCAGCGTCGCGATCAATGAGGACGGGTACTATGAGGGCGACGAGACCTTCACGGTCAGCCTCTCCAACCCGAGCCAGGCGGTGATCGCCGGCACCGATGCGGTGATCACAATCACCGACAACGACGACCCGCCGGTCGTGCAGTTCAGCACCGCCGCTTCGAACGTGGCCGAGTCGGACGGCACGGCGCAGGTGCAGGTCCAGATCCAGCTCAGCTCGTCCATCCCCTCCGGCCAGAGCGTGTCCGTGCCGTATAGCGTGGGCGGCGGCTCGACCGCCACGGCGGGGAGCGACTACCAGGACGCGAGCGGGACGCTGACCTTCGACCCCGGTGACACCGAGAAGACGATCAGCGTCACGATCATCAACGACACGCTCGACGAGGACGACGAGACCATCGTGCTGACGCTCGGAACGCCGACGGGCGCCACGCTCGGCAGCCAGACCACCCACACCATCACGATCATCGACGATGACGCCGAGCCGACGGTGGGCTTCGCCTCCCCCGCCAGCAGCGTCGGGGAGGGCGACAGCAGCGCCCCGGTCGCCGTCGAGCTCTCGGCCCCGAGCGGCAGGACCGTGACGGTGAACTACGCCACGGCGAACGGAACTGCCGTCGCGCCGGACGACTACACCGCCACGAGCGGGACGCTGACCTTCAGCCCCGGCGAGACCCAGAAGACGATCAGCGTCACGATCAACGACGACGCCGTGAGCGAGACCTCCGAGACCGTGAGCCTGAGCCTGTCGTCGCCGGTTAACGCGATCCTGGGCGCCGACGCTCACACCCTCACGATCCACGACAACGACGGCCCGCCGCAGGTGACGTTCGACCTGTCGAGCAGCAGCGTCGGCGAGAGCGACGGGACGGCAACCGTGACGGTCCGGCTGACACAGCCTGCCGGCGCGAGCGTCTCGGTGGACTTCGCGGCCCACGCCTCGAGCACCGCGGCGAGCCCGGCGGACTACACGTTCGCCACCGCCAGCCCGCTGACCTTCGCCCCAGGCGAGACCAGCAAGGACATCACCGTCAACATCGTCGGCAACACCAGCTACCAGGCCGACCGGACGCTGGTGATCGAGCTGAGCAACGTCACCTCGACCGTTCCGGGCGTGGGGCTCGGCACGTACACCCTCCACACGCTCACGATCGAGGACGACGACGGGCCGTCGGTCAGCTTCACGCAGGCCAGCGGAACGGTCTCTGAGAGCGCCGGCAGCCACAGTGTGACGATCGCGCTCAGCGATCCGGTGCTGCCCGGCGACACCGTGACCGTCCTGCTGGTTGCGAGCGGCACCGCGGCCAGCCCGGCCGACTACAGCGCGCCGGCCTCGGTCACCTTCGCCGCCGGCGAGAGCAGCAAGACGATCACCATAACGATCGTCGACAACCAGGTCGACGCCCCGGACAAGACCGTGGTGCTGACGCTCAGCCCGGCGCCCGGGAGCAACGTGACGGTGGGCGCCCAGGGCGTCTACACGCTCACGATCACCGACGACGACAGCTCGCCCGTGGCGGTTGACGATAGCTACAGCGTCGACGAGGACGACGAGCTGAACGTGCCGGCGCCGGGCATCCTCGACAACGACAGCGACGCGGACGGCGGCCCGCTGACGATCGTGAAGCTGACCGACCCGGCGCACGGGACGCTGACGCTCAACGCCAACGGCAGCTTCAGCTACGTCCCCAGCGCGAACTACAACGGCACGGACACCTTCACCTACAAGCTCCGCGACAGCGGCGGCAACGAGTCCGCCGTCGCCACCGTGACGATCACCGTGAACCCGGTCAACGACGCGCCCGTTGCCGTCGCTGACTCCTACAGCACGCCGGAGGACACGGAGCTCGTCGTCCCGGCGCCGGGCGTGCTGGAGAACGACATCGACGTGGACGGCGACGCGCTCACGCCGGAGGTGGTGGACGAGCCGCAGCACGGCGACCTGACGCTCGACGCGGACGGCGCGCTGACCTACACGCCGCACGCTGGCTTCAACGGCGTCGACAGCTTCACCTACCGCGTCTCGGACGGCACGGACGTCTCGGAGCCGGTGACGGTCACGATACGCGTCGGGATGGCCTACACCGTCAGCTTCCCGATGGTGAACGGCAACCCCGGCCGGCCCGACCTGGTCGGCACCTTCACGCTGCTGCCGGACAGCCCGAGCTACACCGGCGACCAGCAGGTGCTGATCACCGTCACCGTCACGAACACCGGCACGGCGGAGACCACCGCTGGGTTCTGGGTGGACCTGTACGTGAACCCGCGGGTGCCGCCGAGCGGGCCGAACATGCGCTGGGACCAGTACTGCGGCATCGACCCGTGCCGCGGCATCGCCTGGTACGTTGGGCGCTCGCTCGCGCCTGGCGAGAGCGTCACGCTCGTCTCGCTGCGCGGCAACTACGAGTCCTCGGCGAGCATGTGGGACGGGCGGCTGCCGCTCGGCGCAAACAGCATCTACATCTATGTGGACAGCTGGAACCCGACCGTGCCCTACGGCGCGGTGCAGGAGAGCGATGAGAGCAACAACCGCTTCGGCCGCACCGACTTCATCGTCGCCGGCGTCGCTGCGATGCCGAAGAGCAGCGACGCCGGGCTGCCGCCGCGGCCGGCGGTGCCGCGGTGAGGCAGCGCGCGGTGCGTCAGCGTCATGCTCTCAAGGCGTTTATAACCATCAGCTATAAGGAGATCGGGCCGATGCGCAAACATCTTGCCACTTTCCTCGCCTGCCTCGGTGCGCTCTCGATCCTATTCGGGGCCGGCAGCCTGGCCGGGCCGCCCGTCGCCAGCGCGCAGGGCATCGTGCCGCAGCCCTCGCCGCGCCCGCCGGTTGATCGGAGCGGCGGCTCGGACCGCAAGAACTCGGCTGCGACCGCCACCGGCCACGTCACCGGCACGGTGATCGACGTCGTGACCGGCGTGCCGGTCCCGGGCGTCGCGGTGGTCATCGGCAGCGACACCGTGACCACCGACGAGAACGGCAACTACGACCACTGGCTGCCGCCGGGCAGCTACGCGGTGCAGGTGGTGCCCGACCCGGCCCGCGGCGAGCCGGCCCAGGCGCCGGTGATGGTGGAGGTGCAGCCCGGCGGCCTGACGCTGCAGCACCTGGGGCTGCGCGGCGCGCCCGCGGAGGCCGCCGTGGCGCCGACGGTGGAGGTCGCGCAGGTGCCGGTCGGGCGGTCGGCCGCGCCTGTCGCCGACGACGGGGCGGCTCCGCTCGCAGTCGAGGAGGCGGCGGAGGACAGCGCCCCGGCCGAGGCTGCGGCCGCGCCGGATGCCCCGCCGGCGATGCTGCCGCGCACCGGCATCGAGGTGGACGAGGGCTGGCGGTGGATCGGCGCGGGGCTGCTGCTGATCGCGCTCGGCTGGCTGGTGTGGAGCCAGACGCGCCAGCGGCCGGCCCCGGCGCTCAACCGCCCGTCGCGGCTCGCGGCCGACCTCGACGAGCAGGCGCTGCTCGAGAAGCTGCTCACCCGCAGCCAGCGCAGGCGCTAGCCGCAAGCCAAGCTCGAGCGCTAAAGAACACACAGAGGGCACGGAGAACCAAATCTCCGTGCCCTCTGTGCCCTCCGTGGATCGCTAGGCCACCACCTCGCCGACCACGGCCTTGCTGAAGGTGAAGGAGCCGCCCGGCGCCACGTCCACCAGGATCGTATCGCCCTCGCGGAACTCGCCCTGCAGCAGCGCCAGCGCCAGCGGGTTCTGGATGCGCTGCTGGATCACCCGCTTCAGCGGGCGCGCCCCGAACACCGGGTCGTAGCCCTCCTCGGCGAGCCGCCGCCGCGCGTCCTCCGTCAGCTCCAGGGCGAGCTTGCGGTCCGCGAGCAGCTTGCGCAGCCGCCCGAGCTGGATCTCGACGATCTGCCCGATCTGCTCGCGGCTCAGCGGCCGGAAGACGATGATCTCGTCGATGCGGTTCAGGAACTCCGGCCGCAGCTGGCCGCGCAGCTCGTCCATCACCGCCTCGCGCACCGCCTCCGGGTCCTTCCCGCGCTGCGTCATCTCCTGGATCAGCGGGCTGGCGATGTTGCTGGTCATGATGATCACGGTGTTCTTGAAGTTGACCACCCGCCCCTGGCCGTCGGTCAGGCGCCCGTCGTCCAGGATCTGCAGCAGCACGTTGAACACGTCCGGGTGGGCCTTCTCGACCTCGTCGAACAGCACCACCGCGTAGGGCCGCCGCCGCACTGCCTCGGTCAGCTGGCCGCCCTCCTCGTAGCCGACGTAGCCGGGCGGCGCGCCGATCAGCCGGGCGACGGTGTGCTTCTCCATGTACTCCGACATGTCGAGCCGGATCATGGCCTGCTCGTCATCGAACAGGAACTCCGCCAGCGCCCGCGCCAGCTCCGTCTTGCCCACGCCCGTCGGGCCGAGGAACAGGAACGAGCCCAGCGGCCGGTTGGGGTCCTGCAGGCCCGAGCGCGCCCGCCGCACCGCGTTCGAGACGGCCGAGACCGCCTCCTCCTGGCCGACGACGCGCTGGTGCAGGCGCTCCTCCATCTTGACCAGCTTCTCGACCTCGCCCTCGAGCAGCCGGGAGACCGGGACGCCGCTCCACTTCGAGACCACCTCGGCTATGTCCTGGGCGTCCACCTCCTGCTTCAGCAGGCTGCTGCCGCTGGCGCTCAGCTGCGCCTCGGTCTCGGCCAGCTGGCGCTCGAGCTGGTTGAGCGTGCCGTACTGCAGCTCGGCGGCCTTGTTGTAGTCGTACTCGCGCTGCGCCCGCTCGATGCGGATCTTGGTGTCGTCGATCTGCTCCTTGAGCTGCTGGATGCGGGCCAGCACCTCGCGCTCGCGGGCGAGCTGCGTCTCCAGCGCGCGCTTCTGCTCGCCGAGGTTGGCCAGCTCCTGCTCGATGCGCTCCAGCCGCTCCTGGCTGGCCTTGTCCTTCTCCTTCTTCAGCGCCTCGCGCTCGATCTCAAGCTGCATGATGCGCCGGTCGAGCGCGTCGAGCTCCTGCGGCTTGCTGGTGATCTCCATGCGCAGCCGCGCCGCCGCCTCGTCGATCAGGTCGATCGCCTTGTCGGGCAGGAAGCGGTCCGAGATGTAGCGGTCCGAGAGCACCGCCGCGGCGACGATCGCCCCGTCGGTGATGCGCACGCCGTGGTGGGTCTCGTAGCGCTCCTTCAGGCCGCGCAGGATCGAGATCGTGTCCTCGACCGTTGGCTGGTCCACGAGCACCGGCTGGAAGCGCCGCTCGAGGGCGGCGTCCTTCTCGATGTGCTTGCGGTACTCGTCGAGCGTCGTCGCGCCGACCATGTGCAGCTCGCCGCGCGCCAGCATCGGCTTGAGCATGTTGCCGGCGTCCATCGCGCCCTCGGCGGCGCCGGCGCCCACCACCGTGTGCAGCTCGTCGACGAACAGGATCACGTCGTCGCGCTCCTGGATCTCCTTGAGCACCGCCTTGAGGCGCTCCTCGAACTCGCCGCGGTACTTGGCGCCGGCGATCAGCGCGCCCATGTCGAGGCTGATCACCTCTTTGTTCTTGAGCGCCTCGGGCACGTCCTCGCGCACGATGCGCTGCGCCAGGCCCTCGACGATCGCCGTCTTGCCGACGCCGGGCTCGCCGATCAGCACCGGGTTGTTCTTGGTGCGCCGGCTGAGGATCTGGATCACGCGCCGGATCTCCTCGTCGCGCCCGATCACCGGGTCGAGCTTGCCGCGCCGCGCCAGGTCGGTCAGGTTGCGGCCGTACTGCTCGAGCGCGGCGTAGGTGCCCTCGGGGTTGGCGCTCGTCACGCGCTGGGTGCCGCGCACCTCGCGCAGCGCGATGAGCAGCTTCTCGCGCGTGAGCCCGGCCTGCTTCAGCAGCCGCTCGGCCGCGCCGCCGGCGTGCTGCAGGATGGACAGCAGCAGGTGCTCGGTCGAGACGTACTCGTCGCCGAACTGCGCCAGCTCGTCGTACGCGCGGGTGACGACGACGCGCATGCGGCTGGAGTACTGGAGCTGCACGCCCTGCCCGCTCACGCGCGGCAGCCGGTTCAGCTCCGCGCGCAGCTGGGCCAGCAGGGCGCCGGGGGCGATATTGAGCTTCTCCAGAACGCGCGGCACGACGCCGTCGCTCTGCTCCAGCAGCGCGACGAGCAGGTGCTCGGGCTCAACCTGGCTGTTGCCGTTGCGCTCCGCCAGGCTCTGGGCGCCGAGCAGCGCCTCCTCGCTCTTCTGGGTGAAGCGGTTGGTGTTGAACGACATGGCCTAACTCCTTCGTGTCAATCTCTGCGTGTAGCATAGCACGCGGGGCGTTAGAGGAGCGTTAGCGCTCTATATGAGAAGCCATCAAACCTTGCGCGGCCGGCTCGCCCTCTGGCGAAGGTCTTCCTGCGCTATACGAAGCTGGCATCTGATGAATTGTTGCAGATCGGGCGCCGGCGCATGCTATACTCAGGCTATGAGGCCCGCACGCTGAATCGGAGGACGCGTGAGCACACCGCTGAACTTTGCGCTTTGGAAGGACATCACCGCCCGCAGGGAACGCATCCTCACCGCGTTCTCGGAGTTCCGCGCCGGCTTTCGGGCCGGGCTGCAGCACTTTCTCGCCGCCGCGGCGAGCGAGGGGATCTACGGGGTGAGCGAGCTGTACAAGGTCGAGGGCTACACCGACCTGTACCGCTTCTCGTTCGGCCCGTTCAGGTTCATCGTGGTCAGCAATGACACCGTGCTGGAGCCGTTCGAGATGGCCGGCGTGCTGCAGGCCCGCATCGCGCTGTACTACGAGTCGCAGGACGTCCACCTGCCGCCGGTGTTCATCGTCGAGTTCGGCGAGGGGTACGGCGACCTCAAGTGCGACATCGGCCGCATCGCGGGCGGCGAGTGGCACGACGTCGACGAGTACCGGATCACAGCGCCGCGCGACGATGGGGAGAGGGCGGCGCTGACGGTCGGCGCCGTGATTGCCTCCACGCCCGCCGCGTGGCGCCGGAACATCCCCTGGCCGTTGCTGGCGCAGGAGCAGGAGGTTGTCGAGCCGGCCAACCCGCTCGGCTTCCAGCCCGACGGGCGCCGGTAGGCTGGTCTGGCGGGAAGCCTCGCCCGCCGCGCCTTCTGTTTGAGGTGCCGACTGCGAATGTATCAATGACAGGACTGTCCTGCACCCGGGCGTGTTCTGCAGGCGCTCCGCCCTACACCCGCAAGAGAACGCGTACCGTGTCAGTCTGCCCGTTATCATGCCCACCTCCACCAATGCCCGTGCCCCAGGCACAGGCTGATGCGCTGCAATGCCCAGTGTAGTTGTGATGAGCGGCTGGTGGGCTGCAGCTCAACGGGCAGTGCGGTTAAGACGAGCGGCTGGTGTGCTGAGGCATGACAACGGGCGAGCGACGGGAGACAGCATCGCTTGCGGGGATGGTTCGGAAGGGGCTGCACAGCCCCTTCCGGCGGGGGAGAGCGCGAGAGGGGCCGGTGCCCCTCTCGCTCAAGCATGCTCTGACCGCACCGCGTAAGTCCTATCAATTCAATGGGGTAGGAGACTCAGATGGATCTCTGGATCGGACTAGCCGCCGGCGCTGTCGTCGGCGCGCTGGTTGGGGCGATTGTGGCCGGGCTTCTCTTTCTCCGGATACGGGACAGGCTCGAGGCGGAGCTGCGCGCCGCCCGCAGCGAGGCGCGGGAGGCCGGCGAGCAGCGGGCGCGTGCCGAGGCGCTGCAGGCCCAGCTGGCCCAGGCGAACGCGGATCTGGCCGCCGCACGCGATGAGGCGGCGCGGCTGCGCGATGAGATCGCCGCAGTGCGCGGCCAGCTTCGCCAGCTCGGCGCCGAGAACGACCGGCTCAAGATCGACCTGATCATCGCGCGCTCGGGGCAGGAGAGCAGAGCGTAGCGCCGGACAATCGAAAATTGTGAAGAGCTTGACAAACAGGGGCGATCCTGGTAGAGTACCCTCTGGTTGGGGAGTAGCCGCCCGCACCGGCGCGGGACATGCAGTCGTCAGTACGGGATAGCACCCCGGCTGCATAATCGCACAGCGCGACCGGCGAGACCACCACGACAGACACTGCCGTGGAGGTCTCGCTTTTCGATTCTCCGCGGCCCATGCGAAAGGACTTTCGGAGAATGGACATGGTCTGGCTGTGGGTTGGGTTCAACCTGTTCGTCCTGGCGATGCTGGCCCTCGACCTGGGGGTGTTCCACCGGCACGCGCACACCGTCTCGGTCAAGGAGGCGCTGGCCTGGAGCGGAGTGTGGATCGCGCTCGCGCTCGCGTTCAACGGGCTGATCTTCCTGTTCTGGGATCAGATGGTGCCCGGGAGCGGGTACACGTCGAGCGAGGCCGGGCTGGCGTTCCTCACCGGCTACCTGATCGAGAAATCCCTGAGCGTCGACAATATCTTCGTCTTCGTGCTGATCTTCAGCTACTTCGCCGTGCCCGCCAAGTACCAGCACCGGGTGCTGTTCTGGGGCATCATCGGCGCGCTGCTGATGCGCGGCACGATGATCGGCGTCGGCGCCGCCCTGATCAAGCAGTTCCACTGGGTGATCTGGATCTTCGGCGTGTTCCTGATCTTCACCGGCATCCGCATGGTGTTCCACAAGGACGAGGAGCTGCACCCGGAGGATAACCCGCTCATCCGCCTGTTCCGCCGCATCGTGCCGGTGACCGAGCGCTACGAGGAGGACCGCTTCTTCCTGCGGCGCGGCGGCGTGCTGATGGCCACGCCGCTGTTCCTGGTGCTGCTGATGGTCGAGACGACCGACCTGATCTTCGCCGTGGACTCGATCCCGGCGATCTTCGCGGTGACGCAGGACCCCTTCATCGTCTATACCTCGAATGTGTTCGCCATCCTCGGGCTGCGCTCGCTGTACTTCGTGCTGGCCGGCGTGGTGCACAAGATCCACTATCTGAAGCTCGGCCTCTCGGCAGTGCTGGCGTTCGTCGGCGCGAAGATGCTGCTGCCGGACGTGAGCAGCGCGCTGCTCGGCGTTCGCTTCGCGATCCCGACCGCGCTCTCGCTGGGCGTGGTCGCCGCCATCCTTGCCGTCGCAGTGCTGGCCTCGCTGGTCCGCGCGCGCGCCCTGGCCGCTGCGAGCGGCGACGGTGCGGCTGCGGAGCATCCGGCGGGCGCGTCGCTCGAGCTTCCGCAGGACAGGCCGATCGAGCGCCCGCAGGATAGGCCGGCGCGGGCGCTGTGACCCGCAGTTGACACGCGGGAACCCCTCTGCTACCATTCCGCATAGGAAAGCAGCCATCATGTAGATAGGGAGCGGCGGTCACCAACACGGGGCACCTGTCCCCGGCCGCCGGTCGTGACGATGTGCGATTGGCGAGGCCGGCAGCGCAGTGGAGCGCAGCGGTCTCGCCATTTTGGCTTGATTCTCAGGAGTGTGGCATGGGCTGGTCGTTTCCAATCGCACGGGTCGCAGGAATCGATATCAAGGTCCACATAACGTTCTTCCTGATCTTGATACTGGGGGCGATCCAGGGTGGGGCGAGCGCCGGCACGACGGGCGCGCTGTTCGGCGTGCTGCTCATGCTGCTGCTGTTCCTCTGTGTGACGCTTCACGAGCTGGGGCACAGCGTGGTGGCGCAGCGGCTGGGGATCCCGGTGCGCGAGATCATCCTGCTGCCGATCGGCGGCCTGGCGCTGCTGTCGCGCAACCCGACGAAGGCCTGGCACGAGCTGGTGATCGCCGCGGCCGGCCCGCTGGTGAACGTCGTGATCGCGCTGGTGCTGGCGCTGGTCACCGGCACGGCGGCGGCCGTGGGCGCGCTCGACCTCGAGGCGCTCGAGCTGGTGCCGCAGCGGCTGACGCCGTCGGTCACGTCGCTGCTCGTCTGGCTGATCTTCGCCAACGTCACCCTGGTGATCTTCAACCTGATCCCGGCCTTCCCGCTCGACGGCGGGCGCATCTTCCGGGCGCTGCTGGCGATGTTCATGGGCTTCCCGCGCGCGACGCGCATCGCCTCGGGCGTGGGCCAGCTGGTCGCGATCGTCCTGGGCGTGTTCGGCGTCGTCACCGGCAACTTCTCGCTGGCGCTGGTCGCGGTGTTCATCTTCCTGGGCGCCGGGCAGGAGAACGCCGAGGGCCAGGCGAACACGATGCTCGCCACGCTGCGGGTGGGCGACGCCTACAACCGCCACGCGCTCACGCTCAGCATCAGCGACCGGGTGAGCAAGGTGGTGAGCTACATCCTGACCAGCTACCAGCCGGACTTCGCGGTGATGCAGGGCGGGCGCCCGGTTGGCATCGTCACCCGCGACGACGTGCTGCGGGCGCTGGCCACCGGCGCGGGCGACGCCTACGTGACGCAGATCATGCAGCGCGAGATCGTGCGCGTCGATGCGGAGGAGACGCTCGACCGGGTGCGCGAGCACATGGCCGAGCGCGGCGTGCGGATCGTCGCGGTGTACTCGGGGGACACCTACCTGGGCCTGGTGAGCCTGGAAGACATGGCCGAGGCGTACGCGGTGCTGACGTTCCTCGAGCGCCAGCGGTCGCTGGCGGGGGCCTCGCCCGGCGGCGGCGCGGCGATGTGGACGAACATCACCAGCGCGCAGGCCACCTCTTCCCAGGCGCCGGATGGGAATCCGGGGCGCGTGTCTGCGCCGGCGGTGCGCCAGGAGCTGAACGAGCCGGAGCCGGTGCCGCCCGAGAAGCGCGCGGTGGCCGAGGAGCTGCGGGCGAAGCGGCGGCGCCTGTACGCGCTCGAGGTCCAGTACCGCTACTTCGGCGAGAAGACCCCGCCGCAGATCCTCACGGAGCTGCACGAGCTGCGCGAGACGGTGCGGGAGCTGGAGCGGCAGCTCAGCGCGTGAGAGCGGCGCGCCGCCCACACCCGCGCCCGCTCACTCCTGGAGCCGCCAGGCGAGCCCGGTGTAGCGCCTCGCGACGCGGTTGTTCTTGACCGCCATCGCCACGGCCCGGAAGTCGCCGACCAGCACCACCAGCTGCTTCGCCCGCGTGACGGCCGTGTAGAGCAGGTTGCGCTGCAGCAGCATGTAGTGCTGCGTCAGCAGCGGCACGACGACGCAGGGGTACTCGGCGCCCTGCGCCTTGTGCACCGAGATCGCGTAGGCCAGCGCCAGCTCGTCCAGCAGCCCGAAGTCGTACGCCACGTCGCGCGCGCCGTCGTAGCGCACGACCAGCAGCTGCTCCTCGGCGTCGATCGCCACCACCTCGCCGATGTCCCCGTTGTAGACGTCGAGGTCGTAGTTGTTGCGCAGCTGCAGCACCCGGTCGCCGACGCGGAACACGACCGAGCCGACCCGCTGCTCGGCGCGCGCCGGCGACGGCGGGTTGAGCGCCTGCTGCAGCGCGGCGTTCAGCCCGGCCACCCCGGCCGCCCCGCGGTGGGTCGGCGTCAGCACCTGGATGTCGCGCAGCGGGTCCAGCCCGAAGCGGGCCGGGATGCGGCGCTGCACCAGATCCACCACCAGCGCCGCGCAGCGCTCCGGGTCCGGCTCGCTGAACAGGAAGAAGTCGTCCAGGTTGCGGGTGAGCGGCAGCTCGCCGCGGTTGATGCGGTGGGCGTTCGTCACGATGCCGCTGCCCTCGGCCTGGCGGAAGATCACATCGAGGTGGACGCTCGGCACCGCGCCGCTCTCGAGCAGGTCGCGCAGCACCCGCCCCGCGCCGACGCTCGGCAGCTGGTCGGCGTCGCCGACGAGCAGCAGGTGCGCCTCGGGCGGCACGGCCTTGAGCAGATGGTTGGCGAGCAGCACGTCCAGCATGCTCACCTCGTCCACCACGACCATGCTGGCGGGGAGCGGGTTCTCGGCGTTGCGCTTGAAGTGCGGCCCGCCGACCGGCGAGAACTCGAGCAGCCGGTGGATGGTCTTGGCCTCGGCGCCGGTCGCCTCGCTCAGGCGCTTGGCGGCGCGCCCGGTGGGCGAGGCCAGCACGAACGGCTCGCCGCGCTGCTGCAGCGCCGAGATGATGATGCTGAGGATCGTCGTCTTGCCGGTGCCGGGGCCGCCCGTCAGCACGCTGACCTTCTCGGTGAGCGCCATCTGCACCGCCTCGCGCTGGCGCCCGGCCAGGTCGATGCCGCGGCGCTCGGCCAGGTGCTCGAACACCCGCGGCCAGTTGGCGGCGCGGAAGAAGTCCGCCATCGTCGACGGGGCGGCCTGCAGCGCGCGGATCCGCTCGGCGACCGAGCGCTCGGCGTGGTAGAACGGCAGCAGGTAGACGTGCCGCTCGTCGCCGCGCCGCTCGACGTGGACCTCGCGGGTGATCGCGATCGCCTCGAGCACCGCGTTCACCTCGGGCTCGCCCACCTCCAGCAGCCTGGCCGCCTGGGCGACCAGCTCCTCCCAGGGCAGGAAGCAGTGCCCGTCCTCGGCCGCCTGGCTCAGCGCGTAGCGCAGGCCGGCGCCGATCCGCTGCGGCGAGTCGTGCGGGATCCCGACCGACTGGGCGATGCGGTCCGCGGTGAGGAACCCGATCCCGTACACGTCGTCCGCCAGGCGGTAGGGCGAGGTCCGCACGACGGCCAGCGCCTGGTCGCCGTACTGCTTGTAGATCCGCACCGCCAGCCCGGGCGAGATCTGCAGGTCCTGCAGGAACAGCATGATCGCCTTGATCTGCTGCTGCTCCTCCCAGGCGCGGGCGATGCGCGCGACGCGCTTCGGGCCGAGGCCGGGGACCTCGCGCAGCCGCTCGGGGGTGTTGTCGATGATCTGGAGCGTCTCGGCGCCGAAGGTCTCCACGATGCGCCGCGCCGTGACCGGGCCGATCCCTTTGATCAGGCCGCTGCCGAGATAGCGGCGGATCCCCTCGACCGTCGCCGGGAGCACGGTGCGGTAGCGCTCGACCTCGAACTGGCGGCCGTGCTCGGGGTGCTCCACCCAGCGCCCCTCGAGCTCAAGCGACTCGCCGACCTGGACGCCGAGCAGCTTGCCGACGATCGTCACCTGGTAGGCGCGGTCGCGCGGCTGGATCCGGGCGACGGTGTAGCCGTCCGTGTCGCTCTGATAGGTGATGCGCTCGAGGATACCGGCCAGCTGAGGCATACGCAGATTGTAGCACGCCTGGCACAGAATCTGCGATTCTGCGGTGAGCGACGAGGGAGGTGCGATCCATGTTTGCGATCAACGGCACAGAGTTCGGCCTGGTCGAGCTGATCGTGTGGGTGATCATCGGCGCGATCTGCGGCGTGATCGGCGAGGCGATCGTCGGCTACAGCCCCGGCGGCCTGCTCGCCTCCGTGGCGATCGGGCTGGTCGGCGCGCTGCTGGGCGCCTGGCTCGCGCGCCAGCTCGGCCTGCCGCCGCTGCTGACCTTCACCTACGGCGGGCGGACGATCGAGATCATCTGGACGATCCTGGGCGCGGCGCTGCTGGTGCTGCTCCTGAGCCTGGTGCGCCGCCCGCGGCGCTACAGGCGGGTGTAGCGCCTCTCGCTTCCGTTTCCTGCCCCTCTGCAGAGACTTCGTCGCCGCAGAGGGGCTGTGATTTGTTCGGGACTTACGCGGTGGCCCGCCCTGCACCCGGGCTGCTTGTGCTGGCATTCATGCAGGCGCTCCGCCCTGCACCTGGGCAGGAGGGCCGGCGCCGGCCCTCCTGCACCACCCGCGCCAGGGCCGCAGGCCCTGGACCCGCAAGGGAACGCGTACCGTGTCAATCTGCCCGTTGTCATGCCCACCTACACCGATGCCCGTGCCCCAGGCACAGACTGATGTGCTGCAATGTCCACTGAGACGAGCGGCTGGTGGGCTGCTTCCGGCGAGGGAGAGCGCGAGAGGGGCCGGTGCCCCTCTCGTCCTCAAGCACGTTGTCCCTCCTGTAATTTTCAAGATCTCGGTGGGCCAGCGGCCCGCCGAGCCTCCGTGTAGTGCTCGCGGGCGCACTCGCTGCACCAGATAGCGCGGTTGTCGAGCGCCCACATATCGCCGCCGCGGTGCGGAGGGAGCACGTAGTACGCGGCGAGGCGCACGTTGGCCAGCCCGCAGCGCTCGCACCGGCCGCCCGCGCGCCGCCAGAGCCGCCGGTCGTAGTGCGGGATCGACACGTCCATCGCCAGGTGCAGCGTGAGCCCCACCGCGATAGGCCGCAGCGCCGGCCAGATGAGGCTCAGCGCCCAGATCAGCGGCAGCGTCAGCAGCGGCCGGTGGGCGGCCGAGCGCAGCGACCCGTAGCGCGGCCGGGTGTCGCCCGGGCGCACGCGCCCGTGGCGCCGGCGGTCGTAGGCGATGGCGCCCGCGAGGCTCCAGTCGCCGCTGCGGGTGGCGTAGAGCAGGTAGTGGTCCGCGTCCAGCCCGACCCCGCCCAGCACCACCAGCGCCGCGCGGCGCAGCGAGCGCGGGTAGAGCGCGAGCCCGGCGACGGCCGAGGCGATCAGGTGCGTCCGAAAGTGCATGGGGGCTCAGTCGGCCCAGCCGAGGTCGTCGGGCGCCGACTTCTTCGGGCGTGCGCCGTCCTCGTCGCCGTCGGCCTCGTCCCCCTCGCCCGCCTCGCGGCCCATCTCCTCCTCGAGCATCTCGTCGACCATCTCGTCCCAGTCCTCGCCCGCGTCCTCGCCGAGCTCCTTGCCGAGCTTCTTCGCCCAGCGGGCGATCGACTTCGGGTCGTTCTCGTCGAGGCCGGCGAACATGGACGGGTCGGCGAGCGCCTCGGCGCGCGCCTCCTCGGACTTGAGCACCGCGACGCGCGAGATCGCGCGCCGCACCTCCTGGCCGCCGCAGCGCGGGCAGGCCAGGCCCGGCGGGTCGCTGAAGCCGGAGACGAGCTTCTGGAAGCGCCCGTTGCAGCTCGGGCAGAGATACTCGTAGATCGGCATGCGTTGCTCCTGCTCACCTAACCCTTGAGCTGCTTGATCGCCAGTGGCAGACGCACGAGCAGGTCGCTGGCGAGCGCGCCCATGTCGCCGAGCTCGTCGCGCACGATCCGGCCCGCCGCGCTGTGCAGGTACACGCCGAGCGTCGCGGCGTCGAACGGCGCCAGCCCCTGGGCGATGAGCCCGGCGATCGCGCCGGCGAGCACATCGCCGGTGCCGGCCGTCGCCAGGGCCGCGTTGCCGCCGTCGTTGATCCGCGCGCGCCCGTCCGGCTCGGCGATGACCGTCGTCGCGCCCTTCAGCACGACGATCTGGCCCCAGCGCGCTGCGGCTGAGGTGGCGGCCTCGATTGGATCGCCGGGGAGCTCGCCCTCGCCCAGCAGCCGTTTCATCTCGCCGGGGTGCGGGGTGAGCACCAGGCTGCCGCGCGGCACGCGCTCCCACCAGCCCTCGACCTGCGCGAGGTAGTTGAGCGCGTCGGCGTCCAGGACGGTGGGTGGGAGCGAGGGGCGCTCGCGCGTGTCCTGCTTCTCCGTGCTCGCGCCGATGCGGAAGCCGATATGCCCGCGCTGGCGCGGCGCGTCCAGCCCGAGCAGCCGCGCCAGGAACTCGCCGGTCGCCTTCTCGCGGCCGAGCCCCGGGCCGACGAGCAGCGCCTTGTAGCCGTCGAGCGCCTTGAGCAGCTCGTCGGCGGCCGCCTCGCCCAGCACGCCCCACTCCGCTTCCGGCAGCAGCTGGAGCGTCACCTCCGGCGCCCGGCCGGCCACCGCCACCGTGCTCCGCCCCGTGGCGAGCGTCACCAGGCCGGCCCCGATGCGCGCCGCGCCGGCGCTCGCGAGGACGGCCGCGCCCGGGTACTGCAGCGACCCGGCGACCACCATCACCTTGCCGAAGGTGCCCTTGTGCGAGTCGGCCGGCCGGGCCGGCAGAAGCTGGCGCGCAACAGCGGCGCTGATCTTCTCTGTCATGATTGCCTCCACATCCGCCGGCGGAAGCCCGATCTCGACGACCTGCAGCTCGCCGGCGTACGCTCGTCCAGGGTACAGCAGCAGCCCCGGCTTGAGCAGCCCGGTGGCCACAGTGATATCGGCGCGCACGGCGACCCCCAGCACCGCGCCGGTGTCCGAGTCGATTCCGGTGGGGACGTCCACGCTCAGGACGACCAGCGGCGAAGGGCGGGCGTCCGGCGAGCCCTGATCTTCGGCCGGCGGTTGGTCGCTGGGCGCCGGGGCGAGGCGCGCTGCGCGCTCGCCTCGGTGGTCGTTCAGGGTCTCGATGATCCGCGCCAGCTGGCCCTCGGCCGGCCGGCGAGCGCCGATGCCGAGCAGCGCGTCGACCGCCAGGTCGCAGCCGGCGAGCAGGCGGCGCAGCGTCTCGCAGCCCGGATCGGCTGCGGCGTCGTGCTCCGCGATGCCGCGCTGGCGGCAGAGCTGCCAGTTCTCGTCGCGCTCCGCGTCGCGCCGCCGCCAGAGGTAGAGCTCCACGTGCGCGCCGGCGTCGTGCAGGTGCCGCGCGACCACCAGCCCGTCCCCGCCGTTGTTGCCCGGGCCGGCCAGCACGAGCACCCGCCGCCCGGCGGGGTCGCCGAGCAGCGCAAGCGCCCGGTCGGCGACCCCGCGGCCGGCGCGTTCCATCAGGCCCGGCCAGGTTGCGCCGGCCTGCACGGCCGCTTGTTCGAGCGCGCGCATCTGCGCCGCGGTGACGACCTGCATAGGTGATTGCTAGCTTCTCCTCTGCCGCGGGATATTGTACTCTACGGCGCGGTGGTGAGCAAAGGGCGTGGTACAATGGGCCTGTGACCTCCCCCGGCACGCCAGACAGAGCCACACGTCCGAGGCGATCGCTGCAGTCGCCGGATGCTGGCCGTCATCCTCGGCTGATTTCTGCAGGTGGTGGAGTCGGGGGAGGCGAAGCTGCTTCGGAAGCCCTTCTCCCGCTGGCGCGCGCCGCGCGGCGGGCGAACAGAGTTCCAACCAAGAGGAAGGAACCATGGCTGGCTACTACGACGACGTGTACGAGATGGTGAGCCGCATCCCGCGCGGCCGGGTTTCGACCTACGGCCGGATCGCGGCGCTGATCGGCACACCGCGCGGCGCGCGCGGCGTCGGGTTCGCGCTGCACGCGCTCGGGCATGGCCTGGAGCGGGTGGTGCCGTGGTGGCGGGTGATTAACGCCGCCGGCCGCATCAGCAACGTCTACCACGCAGATCTGCAGCGCCAGCTGCTCGAGGAGGAGGGGGTCGTCTTCGACGCCCAGGGCTACGTCGATCTGTCCCGCTACCTCTGGCGCGGCCCGGCCGTCGGGCTGCCGTCTGCGCCATCCGACCGCGCATCGTAGCGAAGAAATGCCCGGCTGTGCCGCGCTTCTAAACTGCATCTTGACGAATGCCGGGAATATGATAAAATTGTGAACGGTCACACCACACTGATACACCTTCTGACACACCATATATAGCAGCGGTTCTCGGTATTACCCGCCGAGATTTTGGCGCACGCGAAGGTTGCACAATGAGGCGCAGCACCATTCGGGAGGTTGCTCTCCGCGCGGGCGTTTCCCACCAAACCGTTTCACGGGTCATCAACAACAGCCCGGATGTCGCCGAGGCGACCCGCGAGCTGGTGCTGCGAGTCATTGACGAGCTCGACTACCACCCGAATGCCCAGGCGGTCGGCCTGTCGCGCAACCGCTCCGAGATCGTGGGCGTGGTGGTCGACACCGTCACCGAGCCCTTCTTCACCCAGATCCTAGACGGCGTGCTGCGATCGCTGCGCAGCCGCGGGCGGCTGCTGCTGCTCGCGACGGTGGACGACGCCGGGCAGCTCGACGCGATCGACACCCTGCAGCGCAGCCGGCGGATCGACGGGCTGGTGATCGTGCTGCCGCTGGCGACGAGCCTGAACCAGCGCCGGCTGACCTTCAGCCACGTGCCGACGGTGCACGTCGACCTGCAGTACGATCTCGATGTAAACGGGATCTCGGTCGACAACTTCCGCGGCGCCTATAAGGCCGCCGAGCATCTGATCGAGCTCGGCCACCGGCGGATCGGCATCATTACTGGCCGGCGGGACATCCCGGTCGGCCAGACGCGGCTGGACGGCTTCCGCGCGGCGCTGAACGACTACGGGCTGCCCTTCGACGAGTCGCTGGTGGCGCACGGGGACTTCTCCCACGCCAGCGGCATCGCGGGGGCCGAGCAGCTGCTCAAGCTCGACCCGCGGCCGACGGCGATCTTCGCCTGCGACGACCAGATGGCCTTCGGGGCGATCCACGCGCTGCGGCGAGCGGGCCTCGAGGTCCCGCGCGACTGCTCGGTGATCGGCTTCGACGACACCTACGACGCGGCGCGGTTCAGCCCGCCGCTGACCACCATACGGCAGCCGCTGCGCGAGATGGGCGAGCTGGCGGGCGATCTGATCTGCCGGCTGATCGACGGCAAGCCGCTCGAGCAGCCGCGCATCGTGCTCGACACCGAGCTGGTCGTCCGCGAGTCCACCGCCCCGCTGCTGGCAGAGCTTCCGCAGCAGTCCGCCCCGGTCAGCATCGAGGCTCGCGGCGAGGCCGCGTAGCAGTTTTTGACATCGCAGAGTGGGCATCCTATAATGCCGAAGCCAAGAGCGGTCACCCAAATAGCAGCGCGGCGCAGCGGCGCCGTCACCTCTCCTCAGCGGCGGACGACTCAGTCTGCTTCGACCCATGCGTCAGCGAGGAGCAAGACAGGCATGGCCCAGACCAAGCATCGTGGCTTGTGGATGGTCTCGATCGTAGCCCTCCTCGGCGCGCTGGCGTATGTGATGCTCCAGCCGCGTATCACGGCGCCACAGGCCCCCGCCCAGAGCGCCAGCCTGTCTGACCCCGCCGCCGCCCCCGCCGCCGCGATGCGTGGCCCGCTCGCCCCCTTCAAGATCGACACCAGCTCCCCCTCCGGCCTGTCCCCCGCCGCCTCGGGCGACTGGTCGATGGAAGGTCAGAATCCCGGACGCACCCGCGCCGTAGCCAATAGCCTCAGCCTGCCGCTCACCCACCAGCGCCTCGTCGCGATGCCGCGCGACAACGAGACCGGCTCGCCGCCGGTGATCGCCAAGGGGCTGATGCTGGTCGAGACCAAGGACCACCTGCGGGCCTTCGACCTGCGCAGCGGGCGCGAGCGCTGGTCGTTCGACCAGCCGGGCAGCTACATCTCGCCGGCCATCGCCGGGGACCAGGTGTTCATCCGCGCCGAGGCGGGCAACAAGGGGGAGCTGATCGCGCTGAGCCTCGACAGCGGCCTCCCGGCCTGGCGGTTCAGCCCGAAGCGCCTCAGCAGCGCCGATAACAACTACTTCGGCGGCCACCTGACGTCGCCGGTGATCGCCGACGGGACGGTGTTCGTCGGTGCCGGCAAGGAGCTCTACGCGCTGGACGCCGCGAGCGGCGCCCTGCGCTGGGAGTTCGCCACACAGAACTACGTGACCTCCTCCGCCACGGTCGCCGATGGCCGTGTCTTCATCTCCGACTTCGACTACATCTACGCGATCGATCAGAATAGCAGCGCGCTCCTCTGGACCTACCCGGCCAAGGACGCGATCTCCTTCTCGGCGGTGGCGACCGACCGCGCCGTGATGGTGACGAGCGGCTCGGCGGTGCTCGCGCTGGATGCCGCCACCGGCCAGCCGCTGTGGGAACACAGCGTCATGGGCGAGAAGCTGATCCCCGCCGGCGCGATCGGCGATGTCGCCTTCGTCAAATCCACCGAGACGCTCTACGCGCTCAACCTTGCCGACGGCAAGGAGAACTGGCGCTACCACAATATCAACTTCGTATCGCTCCCGGCGCTGGCCGGCGAGCAGGTCTTCGTCGTGAGCGGCATCGGCGCTGACTCGGCCGTGCTGGCGCTCAACGCCAGCAGCGGCGAGAGCATGTGGGAGCAGCGAATCCGATCGCTGGCGTCCACCGCGCCGATCATCGCCGGCGGCGCGCTCTACGTGCGCATGGAAGACGGGCGAGTGTTGGGGCTGTGGAGCTAGCAGCGGCACGGTAACAGCGCGGGAGTCGTGTGGCGGGCGCAGATCGCCCAGTACCGGATGCCTACGTGAGGAGCGAGCGATGGCGGTACAGTCACTACCGGGAGCGAGGCCGAAAAAGAAGGCGGCGCTGTTCGGCCTCATCCCAGCCGGTAAGATCGAGCGTCGCGAGGCACTGTGGTTCTGGTTCTTCATCTCGCCGTGGGTGATCGGGTTCCTGGCGTTCACGCTGTACCCGATTCTGGCGTCGGCCTACTACAGCATGACGGTCTACACCCTCGGCAAGGAGCCAGTCTGGACCGGCTTCGACAACTACATCCAGCTGGCGGGCGACCGGGTCTTCTGGAAGTCGCTGCAGGTGACGAGCTACTACACTCTGCTGAGCGTGCCGCTCGGGATCGTCTTCGGGCTCCTGCTGGCGGTGCTGCTGAACCAGAGGGTGCCGTTCCTGGGCATCTTCCGCACGCTCTACTACCTGCCCGCGCTGCTGACCGGCAGCGTGGCGGTGGCGCTGCTGTTCAGCTGGCTGCTCAACCCGCAGTTCGGCATCATCAACCTGGCGATCGCCAACCTGGTCGGGCCGGAGGGGCTGATCCCGCTGGGCATCAAGGGGCCGCGCTGGCTGCAGGACCAGAACTGGGTCATCCCGTCGTTCACGATGATGTCGCTGTGGGGCTTCGGGGCGACCATGCTGATCTACCTCTCGGCGCTGCAGGGCGTGCCGACGCACCTGTATGAGGCGGCCGAGATCGACGGCGCCGGGCGCATCAGCCAGTTCTTCAACGTAACCATCCCGATGATCTCGCCGGTGATCCTGTTCACCTTCATCACCGGCGTGATCGGCGCGATGCAGCAGTTCACCGCCGCCTACGTGATCAACGGCGGCACGAACCTGGGCGCCCCGGCCTACGCCTCGATGTTCTACAACCTGTACCTGTTCCTCAACGCCTTCCGGCGCTACCGGATGGGCCTGGCCTCGGCGCAGGCCTGGATCCTGTTGGTGATCGTGTTCCTGCTGACGCTGGCGATGCTGTGGGCCTCGCGGCGCTACGTCTACTATGAAGCAGACGAGGAGGGGGCAATCTAATGGCTACCACGACTGCACCCCGGCAGGTGACGGCCGCCCGGCGCGGCGCGTTCGCCAGCAAGAAGCGCCAGGACATGATCATCCGGGTGCTCTCGACGGTTCTGTGTATCATCGGCGTGCTGATCATCCTGTTCCCGCTGGCCTGGATGATCTCGACCTCGCTCAAGACCAAGGCTGAGGTGGCGCGCTTCCCACCGACCTGGATCCCCGCCGTCCCGCAGTGGGAGAACTACGTGGTGGCGCTCACCGGCCAGAACCGCTTCGACATCTACGCCAAGAACACGATGATCTACTCGATCGGCTCGATGCTCGGCGAGCTGATCTCGTGCTCCCTGGTGGCGTACGGCTTCGCCCGGCTGCGCGCGCCCGGCAAGAACGCGCTGTTCATGCTCGTCCTGGGCACCATGATGCTCCCGGCCTGGGTGACGCTCATCCCGCAGTACATCATCTTCGCGCGCCTGGGCTGGCTGGACACGTTCCTGCCGCTGGTGGTGCCGAAGTTCTTCGGCAGCGCCTACCTGATCTTCCTGCTGCGCCAGTTCTACAAAGGGCTGCCGCGGGACTATGAGGAGGCCGCGCTGATCGATGGCGCGAACTACCTGGGGATCTGGTGGCGGATCATCCTGCCGCTCTCGCTGCCGGCGCTCGGGGCGGTGGCGATCATGAGCTTCATGTACCACTACCAGGACTTCTTCGGGCCGCTGATCTACCTGAACTCGCAGAGCAACTACACCATGTCGCTCGGGCTGCAGCAGTTCCGGGCGCCGTTCGGCGGCACGTCGTTCCACCTGCTGATGGCGGCGTCGGTGGTGACGGTGATCCCGCCGCTGATCCTGTTCTTCATCGCGCAGCGCTACTTCATCCAGGGCATTGTCGTATCCGGCGTGAAAGGGTAGTCCGCAGATCCTGATGGGGCGGCGGTTGGGCCGCCCCCGTCTACCCCACACCATCGCTCGATACCTCTCCCGGCACGCGGCACGTCCGCGGTGTCATGGTTCAGTTTTGTCGCAAAAAAACTGGAAAGGAGGTCCGCCGTCGACGAACAACGCTGGAACCGTACGCACTCCTCGAGAACACAGGTGTTCCTTACGCACAAGGAGGCACGAGCATGACGCTCAAGAAGCACGCCCCCTGGTTGACCCTCTTCGCCGCACTGTCGCTCCTGCTGAGCGCCTGCGGCGGGGGCTCCCCGGCACAGCCGGCGGGCGAGGAGCCCGCGGCCCCAGCAGCCGAGGCGCCGGCCGAGGAGCCCGCGGCCGAGGGCCCGACTCCCACCCCTGTGCTGGAGTTCGCGCAGGAGCCGTCCGAGGGTCAGAAAGTGCTGGTCTGGATGGTGCGCACCGGCCTGCAGGAGAACCGCTGGGAGCGCGATGTAGTGCTGCCGGCCTACCAGCAGGTCGCGCCTGATGTGTTCGTCAAGGTGCTCAACATCGTCCAGGACGACATCGCCGTCAAGCGCGAGGCGATGATCGCCGCCAAGGAGCCGCTGCATGTCTGGTCGCCCAACTGGGGCGGCGACGGCTTCGCCTCGGACCGCTTCCGCGGGCTGCTGGCCGACCTGACGCCGCTGATGGAGCGCGACAACTACGACACCAGCGACTTCATCCCCGAGGTCTTCAACATCTACAACATCGAGGGCAAGCAGTACGGCATCCCGTTCCTCTCGACCGGCAGCTACGTCTACTACAACATGAAGCTGTTCGACGAGGCCGGCATCCCGTACCCCACCAGCGACTGGTCTGACAAGAGCTGGACCTGGGAGGCGTTCGTTGAGCTCGGCAAGCAGCTGACGAAGAACTACGACGACCCGAACACGGCGGTCTACGGCATCGCCACCGGCGACCTGTGGCCGAAGTTCGACGCCGTGCCGATGATCTGGGGCAAGTTCCCCTGGTCTGAGGAGGCCATGAACACCGGCTTCTCGGGCCCGCTGACGCTGACCGACGAGACGACGATCAAGGCCTACCAGGAGTTCCACGACCTGGCGTACGTCCACCGAGTCGCGCCGGATGACGCGGCCAGCCAGGCGCTGGGCCAGCTGGGCGGCGCGTTCCAGTCCGGCCGCGTGGCGATGTCGATGGCCGGCGGCTGGGGCCACTGGACCTACAAGGATCTGATCGACGACCCGAACGGCTTCTGCTGGGGCGTCGCGCCGATCCCGTGGGGCACGCCGGACGCCACCGTGCGCGCGACGATCTTCACCGACCCGTGGGCCATCACGGCCGGTATGGATCAGGAGAACACCGACCTGGCCTGGGACTTCGTGAAGTTCCTGACGGCGCCGGAGTCCGCGCGCGCGTACATGGAGGCCACCGGCGCGCCGCCGGTCCGCCAGTCGCTGCTGGAGGAGTACTACAAGCAGTACGAGAAGTGCGTGCCGGCTGAGAAGACGAAGCAGTCGTTCACCGGCGCCTTCGAGTACGGCCACGAGTCCTCGAACCACCTGCTGGTCAAGTACGACGAGCTCAGCCAGGTGTGGGATAACCTGATGAGCCCGTTCTGGAGCGACCCGGAGGCCAAGGCGGCTGACCTGCTGCCGGTGCTTGAGGCTGACGTCAACGATGCGCTGCAGCGCATCCGCGAGGAAGCCGGGCAGTAGGCGCGCGGCCTGAGGACAAGACGGCACGGGGTGGCTGCATACGCAGCCACCCCATTGTTGTTGGCGGGTGCGGGGCCTGCGCCCACCGATGCGCTAATCTGGTGTAAGATAGCGGTTCAGCAGGCTGTGCGTCGTGTCAACCTGACACGGCTCGGTGAGGCTTCAGTAGACCTTGTAGAGGAAGAACGTCGCGTAGATCTGCTCCCAGCGGCTGCGCCGGCGCTCGAGGTCCGGGCTGGAGCAGCGCGGGCAGCACAGGTCGCCCCAGGCGCCGCGGGTCAGCTCGCTGGCCGCCGCAAGCGCGCCGCAGGATCTGCACGAGTAGCGGGCGCCGCGTCCTGTCTTCATCGCTGTCCTTCGCTTTCGCACATGTCGATCGCGCGCCACAGAGGCAGATTCCGGGGAGGCGAAGCTTCCCAAACCCCTTCGGCTGCTACCGCACGACGTAGCAGCGGGCGGGCCGGCGCTGCAGCGCCTGCGGTTTCCTCTGCTACACTATTGTACCCATAGTCCACGCACCCTTGCAATGGAAGGTATCGCCATGGACTCCAAGGTGAAGGTCGGTGTGATCGGCGTCGGGCAGATCGGCAAGCGGCATGTCGCGGGCTACGCCGAGATGCCGGACGTTGAGATCGTCGCGGTGGCGGATGTCAACGAGGCCGAGGCGCGGCGCGTGGCGGCGGAGTACGGGATCGAGCATGTGTACACCGACTTCCGCGAGCTGCTCGCCCGGCCGGATATTCAGGCGGTGGACGTCTGCCTGCACAACAACTTCCACGCGCCGGTGAGTATCGCGGCGATGGAGGCTGGCAAGGACGTGTACTGCGAGAAGCCGATGGCCGGCACCTACGCCGACGCGCTGGCGATGTACGAGGCCAGAGAGCGCACCGGGCGGCGGCTCGCCATCCAGATGGCGACGGTCTTCTCCGCCGAGACCAAGGCGGCCCGGCGCCTGATCGACGCCGGCATGCTCGGGAAGCTGTACTACGCGCGGGCGGTCTCGTTCCGCAGGCGCGGGCGGCCGTACGTGGACGGCTACGGCACCTACAACTTCGTCCGCAAGGCGACGGCGTCCGGCGGCGCGCTGATCGACGCCGGCATCTACGAGATCTCGCAGATGCTGTACCTGCTGGACAACCCGCAGGTGCGGACGATCTCCGGCTCGACCTACCAGGAGATCGATATGTACGCCGACCGCCGCGAGACCAGCGGGTACGACGTGGAGGAGATGGCGCTCGGGTTCGTGCGGCTGGAGGGCGGCATCACCTTCGACATTGAGGTGAGCTGGGCGCAGCACTACGCGGCCGGCGCGGAGTCGAGCAAGCTGCTCGGCTCGAAGGGCGGCGTGCGGCTGAACCCGCTCGGGTACTTCACCACGATCGCAGACATGGAGCTTGATGGCGCGTTCGACCTGCAGCGCGCCGAGTTCCGGCTGCACTCGGTGGACCCGACCTACGAGGCGTACGACAGCCCGCAGCGCCACTGGGTCGCGACGCTGCAGGGGCGCGTGCCGGGCATCGACACCGCCAGCCTGGCGCTGAACACGGCGCTGATCAGCGAGGGGATCTATCTCTCGCAGCAGCTCGGCCGCGAGGTCACGCCGGAGGAGGTGCGCGAGCGATCGGTGTCCACGGCCATCAAGATCTAGCGCGATCCACGGGGCGCGCGAAGGCGCGGAGACGAGGGTCCTGGAGGAGCCGAACAGGGTAGGTCTGTGTGTGGCCGCATAGCCGCCACACACAGACACTACCGGGAAATAGTGGATCGTATGCGCTGGCTCAAGGTGCGCGACCGGGCGGCCTACCTGCAGCTGACCGGCGTGCTGTTTCTGGTGTTCGCGGCCGCGGGCACCATCTCCCCTCTTCTGTCGAACTATATCGTCTCGCTGGGCGCCGACACCGGGCAGATCGGGCTGGTGTTCGCGGTCTACCAGGTGTCGTCGCTGGCGTCCCAGTACTGGTGGGGGCTGCGCTCAGACCGGATGGGCAGGCGGAAGCCGCTGGTGCTGATCGGCACCGCCGGGCTGGCGCTGGCCTACCTGGCGGCGGCGGGCGTCGGGTGGTATGGCTGGCTGTTCCTGGTGCGGGCGCTCGAGGGCATTGCGTTTGCGGCCTACAGCACCGGGGCGCTGGCGCTGATCGGCGACGTGCTCGAGAACGAGCAGGCGCGCGGCCGGCTGATGGGCATGTACCGCATGTTCGGGTCGCTGGCCTTCTCGATCGCCGCCCTGAGCGGAGGGCTCCTGGCGGATGTGGCCGGCCTGCGGGCGCCGGTGCTGATGGCGGCGGGGTTCTACGCGCTGGCGTTTCTGCTGGTGAGCCGGGTGCGGGAGCGGCCGCGGGCCAGCGACCAGCGGCCGGCGAATGACGAGCAGCCGGCGCCAGGTCCGCTACAGCAGGAAGACGCTGCGCCGCCCGCGGGGAGCCGGTGGTCCCTGGGCGACGCCCGGTCGGTGGCGCTGCTGTCGTTCCTGGCGCTGGCGGCGGCGTGGTTCATCGGCATGGGCTCGGTGGTGGCGCTGTGGCCGGTGTACATGCGCGGCGCGGGGCACAGCCAGACCACGATCAGCGCGCTGTGGGCGCTGGCGGCGCTCGGCGAGGTGCCGTGCCTGATGCTGGCCGGGTACCTGGCGGACCGCTTCAGCCGCAAGTGGGTGATCATCGGCGGCGTGTCGGGGATGGCCTGCGTCTACCTGGCCTACACGGTCTCGACGGCGCTGGCGTGGCTCATCCCGGTGCAGATGGTGCGCTCGCTGGCCTACTCGTGCTTCGAGGCGCCGGCGCTGCTGTACGCCACGGAGCTGGGGCTGCGCGAGCGCCGCGGCCGGATGGCGGGGCTCTACAACACGGTGACCGGCGCCGGCGGGGTATCGGGCTCGGCGGTGGGCGGCGCGGTGGCGCAGCAGATCGGCATGCCGGCGATGTTCCGCGGGGTGGCGCTGCTGATGCTGGCGGTGGCGCTGGCGGCGGCGCTGGTGATGCCGCGGCTGCGCGGCGCGGCCGCCGATGCGCAGCGCGCCCCCCGGCCGGCATCGTGACGCGCCGGCCCAACCCTGCAGACAAAGGCTGGAACGGCGGTACAATGGGGGTAGGGCGCAGCGGCACATCCGCACAGGCGCCATGCGCCCCGGTATGTCCTCAGCAACGGAGCAAGGAACAACCATGAACAGACTCGGCGTGGCGATCCTCGGGCTGGACCACTGGTATGCCGCGTTCCACCTGGCCGAGCAGGTGGGCGATGACGCCGGCCTGCAGCTGGTGGCCGTGGCGGACGACGACAGCGCCCGGGCGGAGCAGGTGGCGCGCAGGTACGGCGCGGAGGCGACGACCGACTACCGCGCGGCGCTCGACCGGCCCGAGGTGCAGATCGTCGCGGTGCTGTACAGCAGCGAGCGGAGCGGCGCGATCTGCCGCGAGGCGGCCGCGCTCGGCAAGCACATCCTCAGCGTGAAGCCGATGGCGCTCGACCTGCGCGGGGCGGACGAGATCGTCCAGGCGGTCGCGGCGGCCGGCGTCCACTTCTTCCCGCTCGACTGCCTGTGGCGCCTGAACCCCGACGCCCGGCGCATCAAGGCCTGGGTGGACGAGGGGCGCATCGGGCGGCCGCTGCGCTACACCCACACGCTCAACTCGAGCCTGCCGCAGAGCTGGCCGGGCGCCAGCGACAGCGGCTGGTGGCTGGACCCCGCGCGCGTCCCCGGCGGCGGGTGGCTCGACCACGCGATCTACGCGGTGGACATGGCGCGCTGGCTGTTCGGCGCTGAGCCGGTGAGCGTCAGCGGCACCGTCGCGAACATGCGCTACCCGGACCTGAAGCTGGAGGACTACGGCGCCGCGGTGTTCACCTTCGCCAACGGCGCGGTGGCGCTGATCGAGGACACCTGGACGGCCGACCGCGGCTTCGGCTTCCAGCGCAGCGAGGTCATCGGCAGCGCCGGGACGATCTGCGACGACAAGGGGCCGTGGGGGCGGATCGCGGCGCGGGGCGCGTTCGGCTACGACGGCTGGGTCGGCCTGGAGCCGGCGAAGGACCAGGGCGGCGTCATGGCGCACATGGCGGCGGTGGTGCGCGGCGAGAGCGCCCCGATCGTGTCGGCGGCGGACGGCCGGGCGAACCTGGCCGCCTGCCTGGCGTTCTACGAGGCCGCGCGCACCGGCAAGACGGTCAAGCTGTAGCGGCGGGCGGCCCCGCCGTCCCATCGCGCCGCCGGATGGCCGCCACGCTGCGGTGGCGGCGATCCGGCGCTCGGAGCGAGCGGTGCGGCTGTGGCGTCGCCGCCCGCATCAGCGGCGCCACAGCCACAGCACGGATCTGAGGTTTGTCTAAGGGAGACACACGTCATGGCAGACAAGATCCGCGTCGGCGTGCTTGGCCTGACGCATGACCACATCTGGGACAACCTGAAGGCGCTCGACGCGCACCCGGACGGCGAGCTCGTGGCCGTGGCCGAGCCGCACCCGGAGCCGCGCGAGCGCGCCCGATCGCTGGGCATCGAGAAGATCTACGACGACTACAGCGACCTGCTCGACGGCGAGCGGCTCGACGCTGTCTACGTCTACTCCGATAACCTGCGCGGCGCGGAGCTGGCCGAGATGGCGGCCTCCCGCGGGCTGCACGTCATGGTCGAGAAGCCGATGGCCTCGACCTACGCCGGCGCGGCGCGGATGTACGGGGCCGCGAAGGCGGCCGGCGTGCAGCTCATGGTCAACTGGCCGATCATGTGGTGGGCCTCGCTCCAGGAGGCCTTCCGCCTGATCGCCGAGGGGCGCATCGGCCAGGTCTGGCAGGTCAACTACCGCGCGGCGCACGGCGGCCCGACCGCCATCGGCCACGCCACCTACTTCGAGGAGTGGCTGTTCGACCCGCGGCGCAACGGCGGCGGCGCGCTGATGGACTACTGCTGCTACGGCGCGGCGCTGACCTGCACGCTGCTCGGCCTGCCCTCGCGCGTCACGGCTGTCTCCGGGCGCCTGTTCAAGGCGAACCTGCCGGCCGAGGACAACGCCGTGATGATCATGCAGCACGCCCGCGCGCTCAGCACCACCACCGCCTCCTGGACGCAGTCCGGCCACATGACCAGCTACGAGCCGATGATCTACGGCAGCGACGGCACGCTCGTGATCCGCAACATGGGCCAGGAGCTGTGGCTGGCGAACTCGGAGCACGACGAGGGGATACAGCTCGAGATCCCGCCGCTCAAGGAGGGCATGCGCAACAGCGCCGAGTACTTCCTCGGCCACATCCGCTCGGGCGAGCCGATCACCGGCCTGTGCAGCGCGGAGGTCGGGCTGATGGCGCAGGAGGTGCTGGAGGCGGGGATCCTCTCCGCCGCCGAGGGCCGGGCCGTAAGCCTGCCGCTGCCCGTGGCTACCCTGCAGTACTGATATGGCTACGCTATCGCTTCTCCCGGCCCCGCGCACGCTCACGCCGCTGCCCGGCGTGCTGCCGATCGCCGGCGGCCGGCGCATTCTCATCCAGGGCGCGCCGCCGGCGGCGCTGCTGTTCACCGCCCGCCGCCTGCAGGGCGCGCTGCGCGAGCACGCCGCCGTCGAGTGGGAGATCGCCGCCGCGCCCGGCGGCCCGCCAGACGAGATCGGCGTGGCGCTGCGGGTGGTGGCGCCCGACGGGCTGCACCCGCAGGGGTACCGGCTGGCCATCAGGGACGGCCAGATCACCGTCGAGGCCGGCACGCCGGCCGGCGTCTTCTACGGCGTCTGCACGCTGATCCAGGTGATCGAGCAGAGCGGGCGCCAGCTCCCGTGCCTGGAGATCGCCGACTGGCCGGACTTCGCGGCGCGCGGCGTGATGCTGGACGTCAGCCGGGACAAAGTCCCGACCATGGAGACGCTGTACGGCCTGGTGGACATGCTGGCCGGCTGGAAGGTGAACCAGCTCCAGCTCTACACCGAGCACACCTTCGCCTACCGCAACCACCCGGAGGTGTGGGCGAACGCCTCGCCGCTCACTGGGCAGGAGATCCTCGAGCTGGACGCCTACTGCCGCGAGCGGTTCGTCGAGCTGGTGCCGAACCAGAACTCGTTCGGCCACATGACCCGCTGGCTGGTGCACGGGCGCTACGCGGCGCTGGCCGAGACGCACGACGACTTCGAGACGCCGTGGGGCATCACCGCGACCGGGCCGTTCAGCCTGGCGCCGGAGGACCCCGGCAGCCTGGCGCTGGTCACGAGCCTGCTCGACGAGCTGCTGCCGCACTTCAGCAGCTCGATGGTCAACGTCGGCTGCGACGAGACGATCGACCTCGGCCAGGGGCGCAGCGCGGCGGCGGTGCGCGAGCGCGGCGCGGGCCGGGTGTACCTCGACTTCCTGCTCAAGATCTACGCGGCGGTGCGCGAGCGCGGCCGCACGATGCAGTTCTGGGGCGATATCATCAACCACCACCCGGAGCTGATCGCCGAGCTGCCGAAGGACGCGATCGCGCTCGAGTGGGGCTACGAGGCGAACCACCCGTTCGCCAGCAACTGCCCGCGCTTCGCCGACGCGGGGCTGCCGTTCTACGTGTGCCCCGGCACCTCGTCGTGGAACTCGATCGCCGGCCGCACCGACAACGCGCTCGGGAACCTGCTCAACGCCGCCGAGTCCGGGCTGAGCAGCGGCGCGACCGGCTACCTGATCACCGACTGGGGCGATAACGGGCACTGGCAGCCGCTGCCGGTGAGCTTCCTCGGGTTCGCGGCCGGCGCGGCGTTCTCCTGGGCGCTGGAGGCCAACCGCGGCATGGACGTCGCGCAGGCGGTCGGGCGGCACGCCTTCGGCGACCCGACCGGCGCCATGGGCCGGGTGGCGTACGAGCTGGGCAACGTCTACCGCCACGCCGGCTTCGAGCCGGGCAACTCGTCGGCGCTGTTCTGGGTGCTGCAGGGGCCGCCGGGCAAGCCAGGCGAGGTGAAGATGCCGCCGGTCACGCCCGGGCCGGCGCTGGAGGCGATCGACGCGGCGATGCAGCCGCTGGCGGAGGCGCGCATGCGCCGGCCCGACGCGGCGCTGGTCACGCAGGAGTTCGAGCTGGCGGCGCGCATGCTTCGCCACGCCTGCCGCCGGGCCGAGCTGATGGCCGCCGGCGAGGGTGCCACGCCGGAGCAGCGGCGCCTGCTGGACGGCGACCTGCGCGAGATCATCCGCGAGTACGAGCGGCTGTGGCTGGCGCGCAACCGGCACGGCGGCCTGCGGGACAGCGTGGCGCGCCTGGAGGCGGCCCGGGCGCTGTATCAGGTGTAGCTGGCGTAGCGATGTGCGGGGAGGGCGCAGCTCTCCCCGAAAGTGCTTCTCCCCCTCTCCGAGGCGGGGAGGGGGAAGGAGGAGGGAATACCTGTGATCCGGATCGGAATCATCGGCTGCGGCCGCATCCTCAACGCCCACCTGCAGGGCTACCTGCGCCTGCGCGAGCTGGGGATCGATAACTTCCGCATCACTGCGCTGTGCGCGCGCCGCGAAGAGGACGCGCTCATGTTCCGCAAGCGCGGCGAAGGGCCGCCGCCGCGGCCGCCGGTGCTCGACCCCTCCACCGGCGACCCGCTGGCCGCGCCGCACACCTACGTCTCGGACATCCACGACGACGTCATCCCCGACATCTACACCGACTACCGCGATCTGATCGCCTCCGGCAAGGTCGACGCGATCAACGACACGACGACGCTCGCGCTCCACCACCAGGTCGGGCTGGCGGCGCTCGAGGCCGGGCTGCACCTGCTCTCGCAGAAGCCGCTGGCGATCTCGGTGCGCGCGGCGAAGAAGATGGTCGAGACGGCGAAGGCCAAGGGCCTGACCTTCGGCGTGTTCGAGAACGTGCGCCAGAGCCGCGCCGTGCGCGCCATGGCCTGGGCGGTGCGCAGCGGCCTGATCGGCGAGCCGCAGGTCTCGGTGATGGGCAGCCTCGGCGGGCTGTGGAGCCCGGACCGGGTGGTGGCCGACACCCCCTGGCGCCACGACAAGCTGCTCGGCGGCGGGGGCGGCTCGATCGACATCGGCGTGCACCAGATGCACTGGCAGCGCTACGTGGTCGGCGAGATCGCGGCGGTGAGCGCCGTGGCGCGGACGTTCAGCCCGGTGCGCTACCGGCGCGACGCGAGCGGCCGGGTAATCGAGGAGGTCCGCCCGAACGTCGACGACACCTACATGGCGACGCTCACCTTCGAGCGCGGCGCGATCGGCCAGCTGTGGTGGAGCTGGGCGCTCGAGCAGGAGCCGCTGGAGATCAGCGGCGGCCCGGCGGTGCTCGGCAGCAAGGGCAGCGTGCGCGGCGACACGATCTACACCGAGCAGGGCAAGCTGCCGCTGATGCAGACCTTCGAGGAGCGCATCACCGAGGCCGAGCGCGAGCAGTACTTCCCGCTCGGGCTCAGCGACCCGTGCGCCATCCAGAACCTGGACTGGCTGCGGGCGATCGAGCGCGGCACGGACCCGGAGACCAGCGGCGAGGAGGGGCTGCGCGACCTCGCGTGCGCCTTCGCGATGCTCGAGTCCTCGGCGCTCGGCAGGCAGGTGACGATCGACGAGGTGCTCTCGGGCGCGGTGGACACCTACCAGCGGCCGATCGACGAGCACTACGGGCTGGTGTAGGGGAACGCTCGGAGCGCGCCGGGGCGCAGGCAGGCGAAGCGTCGAACGCCCCGGCGTGCAACACATAGACGCGAACGGAGGACTACTGGTGGCATCGCGACAGTTCCCCGCCGGCTTCCTCTGGGGCGCTGCGACGGCGGCGTTCCAGATCGAGGGCGCGACGAAAGAGGACGGCCGCGGCGAGTCGATCTGGGACCGCTTCTGCGCCACGCCCGGCAAGGTGCGGAACGGAGACACCGGCGACCCGGCCTGCGACCACTACCACCGCTGGCGCGAGGATATCGCGCTGATGAAGGAGCTCGGCCTGCAGGCCTACCGCTTCTCGATCGCCTGGCCGCGCATCATCCCCGATGGGGACGGCCCGGTCAACCAGGCCGGGCTGGACTTCTACGACCGGCTGGTGGATGGGCTGCTCGAGGCCGGGATCCGGCCGTTCGCGACGCTCTACCACTGGGATCTGCCGCAGGCGCTGGAGGACCGGGGCGGCTGGCCGAACCGCGCCACGGCGCACGCCTTCGCGCGCTACGCCGACGTGGTGGCGCGGCGGCTGGGCGACCGGGTGAAGGACTGGATCACCCACAACGAGCCGTGGTGCGCGTCGTGGCTCAGCTACTTCATCGGCGAGCACGCGCCGGGCATCCGGAATGGACCGGCGCTCGAGGCGGCCCACCACCTGCTGCTCTCGCACGGCCTGGCGGTGGAGGCGATCCGCGCCGCGGCCCCCGCCGCCCAGGTCGGCATCACGCTCAACTTCTCGCCGGCCCACCCCGCCAGCGAGAGCCAGGCCGACCGCGATGCGGCGCGCCGGCACGACGGCTTCTTCAACCGCTGGTTCGCGGACCCGGTCTTCCGCGGCAGCTACCCCGAGGATATGGTGGAGCTCTACCAGCAGATCGGCGCGGCGGCCCCGGTGCAGGCCGGCGACATGGAGACGATCGCGGCGCCGATAGACTTTCTGGGGGTAAACTACTATAATCGGGCCGTGGTCCGGCACGACGAGGACTCGCACGGCCTGCGGTACAGCACGCTGGAGCCGGAGGGCGAGTACACCCACATGGGCTGGGAGGTCTACCCGGACGCGCTGCGCGAGCTGCTCGTGCGGCTGCACCGGGACTACCGGCCGGCCGCGATGTACATCACCGAGAACGGCGCGGCCTACCCGGACGAGGTCTCGCCCGACGGCCAGATCCACGACGAGGCGCGGCGGAGCTACCTCGAGCGCCACCTCGCGGCCTGCCACGCGGCGATCGGCGAGGGGGCGCCGCTCAAAGGCTACTTCGTCTGGTCGCTCCTCGATAACTTTGAGTGGGCGTGGGGCTACAGCCGGCGCTTCGGGATCGTGTATGTGGACTACGCGACGCAGCGGCGCATTCTGAAGGACAGCGCCCACTACTATCGCAGGGTGATCGCCGCGAACGCCGTGTAGGCGCGGCTCGCCCCGCGTTCCCGTCTCGGCGACCTGCCGCTCGGCAGAGAGGGGTGATGGTTGTCCGGGGGACAGCCACGGAACGTCTCTCTGACATTTTGGATTGACTATGGCGTCAACGATCGGCATCGTCAGCATCGGCCAGGAGCAGAGCTTCTTCGCCGGCCGTTACTTCCGCGAGATCGTCACCTCCGTCGGGCGGACAGCCGTGGAGCGCGGCTGCCAGGTGAAGATCATCCCGCTGAGCCACGCGCAGGCCACCAGCCCGGAGACAACCCGCGGCGTGCTGGCCGCGCAGGGGATCGACGCGCTGCTGGTGGTCGCGCCGAGCGAGGCGCTGATGGCAGCGCTGGGCGAGATCTTCCACGAGATGCCGGGCATCATCATCAGCCCGCCGTCGCTCGACATCCCGCTCAGCTACGTGGCCTCCGACAACTACGGCGCAACGCGCCAGCTCGTCGACCACCTGGCGGGGCACGGCTACAGCCGCATCCTGCTGCTGCAGCCCGACATCCTGACCGGGGACTACTGGGAGCGGGCGCGCGGCTACGAGGTCGCGACGCGGACGCTGGGGCTGCCGCACCTGGTCGACTCGATCCCGGCCCAGATCAGCGCCGAGCGCCTGCAGGAGATCCTCGCCGCCCGCATGCCCGACGCGATCATCGCGCCGAGCGACCCGGAGGCGGCCGAGCTGATCGGCCTGCTGCGCAAGCTGGGCCGGCGCGTCCCGCAGGATGTGGCGCTGGTCGGCTTCGACGACGAGGAGTTCGCCTCCGAGACGAACCCGCCCCTGACGACCGTCGCGCAGCCGATCGCCGAGATGGCGCAGCGGGCGACCACCTACCTGGCCGACCGGCTCGACGGGGTGGACCGGCGCATCTACCACGCGGTGCTCTCGAACCGGCTGGTGGTGCGGGCCTCGTGCGGGAGCCATAAGGGGTGAGGGTTGCGGATGAGTGAGACGACTCTTCGCGTGGGCGTGGTGGGCGCCGGCGCCAACACAGTCCAGCGGCATATCCCCGGCCTGCGCAAGCTCCCGGGGGTCGAGATCGCCGGCGTGGTCAACCGCAGCCGCGAGTCCTCGGAGCGCGCGGCGCGCGAGCTCGGCATCCCCAGGGTCTACGGACACTGGCGCGAGCTGGTCGAGGACCCGGCGATCGACGCGGTGGTGATCGGCACGTGGCCGTATATGCACGCCCCGGTGGCGATCGCGGCGCTCGAGGCGGGCAAGCACGTGATGTGCGAGGCGCGCATGGCCATGGACGCCCAGCAGGCCCGCGCGATGCGCGACGCGGCGCGCGCCAGGCCGCACCTGGTGGCCCAGATCGTCCCCTCGCCGATCACGCTCGGGGTGGACCGCACGGTGCAGCGGCTGATCGCCGAGGGCTACCTCGGCGAGCTGCTGGCGGTGACGGTGCGCGACGGCAGCGCGTTTCTGGACCGCGAGTCTCCGCTGCACTGGCGGCAGGACGCCGACCTGAGCGGCTACAACATCATGACGCTCGGCATCTGGTATGAGGCGCTCATGCGCTGGGTCGGCACGGCGACGCGCGTGATGGCGATGGGCCGCACGTTCGTGAAGATGCGCCCCGACGCCAGCGGGACGCTGCGGGCGGTGCGCGTGCCGGAGCACCTCGACGTGATCGGCGAGCTGGCCTGCGGCGCGCAGCTGCACATGCAGATCTCGCGCGTGACCGGCCTGGCTGGCCCGGACGAGGCGCGGCTGTACGGCAGCGAGGGGACGCTGCGCTTCAGCGGCGGGAAGCTCTACGGCGGGCGGCGCGGCGACCAGGAGCTGCGCGAGATAGCCATCCCGCCCGAGGAGGCCGGCGGCTGGCGCGTCGAGGAGGAGTTCGTGAACGCCGTGCGCGGGCGCGAGCCGATCACCCGCACCACCTTCGACGACGGCGTGAAGTACATGGAGTTCACCGAGGCCGTGGCGCGCAGCATCGCCACCGGCCAGTCCGTGGCGGTGCCGGTGTGACCGATGTCACCGTGATCGGCCTGATGTCCGGCACTTCGGTCGACGCGGTCGACGCCGCCACGGTGGCGTTCCGCCGCGAGGGCGACCGGCTCGGGCTGCGGCTGCTGGCCTACGTCGAGACGCCCTACCCACCGGAGCTGCACGGCCGGATCGTGGCGCTGCTTCCGCCGGCCCAGGGCTCGACGGCCGATGTGTGCGAGCTGAACGCGCTGGTCGGGGAGGTGTTCGCCGAGGCGGCGCGCGCGAGCGCGGCCGCCGCCGGGCTGCCGCTGAGCGACGTGGACCTGGTGGCCTCGCACGGCCAGACCGTCTACCACCAGGTGGCGGCTGGGCGGCCGCGCTCGACGCTGCAGATCGGTGCCCCGGCGGTGATCGCCGAGCGCACCGGGCGCACCGTGGCGGCCGACTTCCGGCCGCGCGATGTGGCCGCCGGCGGGCAGGGGGCGCCGCTCCTGCCGCTGCTGGACGCGCTGCTGTGCGGGGGCGGCGCGCGCCCGCGGGTGCTGCAGAACATCGGCGGGATCGCCAACCTGACCTGGCTCCCCGCCGCCGGCGCGGCCCCCGAGCGCGGCGGGGATGTGACGGGGGCGATCGCGTTCGACACCGGCCCCGGCAACTGTCTGATCGATGAGGTCGCGCGGGCCCTGTCCGGCGGCCGGCTGCACTTCGACGAAGACGGCGCGTGGGCTGCGGCCGGCACGCCCGACGAGCGGCTGCTGGCGCTGTGGCTGGAGGACCCGTACTTCGCGCTGCCGCCGCCGAAATCGACCGGGCGCGAGCGCTTCGGGCGGGACTACGCGCTGCGGCTGATCGAGGAGGCGCGCGGCCGCGGCCTCGGCGACGCCGACACGCTGGCGACGGTGACGGCGCTGACGGCGCGGTCGATCGCGCTCGCCTGCCGCCGCTGGCTCCCGTCGGCGCCGGCCGAGATGCTGGTGAGCGGCGGCGGGATGCGCAACCGGACGCTGATGGGCATGCTGGCCGCGGCGCTGCCCGAGACCAGCGTCAGGCCCTTCGACGGCACGGGCATCCCGGGCGCGGCGAAGGAGGCGGTGGGCTTCGCCCTGCTCGGGTACTACACGCTGCACGGGTGGCCCGGCAGCCTGCCCGGCTGCACCGGGGCGGCGCACGCCACCGTGCTCGGCAGCCTGACGCCGGGCGGCAACTACCGCGACCTGATGCGGCGCGTGCTCGCGGATGCCTCCGGCCCGCCATCGCGCGCCGTCGTGCTGTGAGGCGCGGCCCACGCCGCGCGGCTCGTGTGCTCGAGAGGCCACCGACGTGCGACGGGGAGCGTGGCTCCTGCGCCGCTGTCTCCGCCGGGAGGTGTGGAAGTCCTGTGGCCCTCTAGAGGACTCTCCTCCGCCGCTTCGCAGCGGAGGAGGGGGAGATATCTCTCACTACAACGTAGCTCGCATGTACTAAGGAGTCCATCATGGCGGATGTTGTCCGAATGGGAGTCGTCGGGGCGGGCGCGATCGCGCAGCGCGGTATTCTGCCGCACCTCAGCCAGCCCGACGTCCAGGATCGAGTGCGGCTCGCAGCAGTCTGCGACCCGGTGCCGGGCCGCGCTGAGGCCGCCGCCGCGAAGTACGACGTCGAGCGCCACTTCCTGACCTTCGAGGAGCTGCTGGAGAAGGGCGACGTCGACGCGGTCACGATCTGCTCGCCGATCGGGCTGCACTACGAGCAGGGCAAGCTGGCGCTGGAGGCCGGCAAGCACATCCACTTCAACAAGACGATGACCACCACCGTCGCCGAGGCGACCGAGCTGATCGATATAGCGCGGGCCAAGGGGCTGAAGATCGTCGCCTCGCCCGGCGAGATGCTGCGGCCGCACAACCAGCGCATCAAGGAGCTGATCCAGGAGGGCGCGCTCGGCACGCTGGTCTGGGCGGCGTGCGGCGCGGCGTTCGGCACCTACCACGAGGAGGAGGAGTTCCGCAAGGGCGACGACGTGCTCTCGAACGTGAACCCGGCCTGGTACTGGCGCAAGCCCGGCGGCGGCCCGCTGTACGACATGACCGTCTACGCGCTCCACGGGCTGACCGGCATCCTCGGGCCGGCCAAGCGGGTGACGGCCCTGTCCGGCACGCGCATCAAGGAGCGCACCTTCCGCGGCGAGACCTTTATCACCGACGCGGACGACAACACGCTGATCCTGATCGACTTCGGCGAGAACCTGTTCGCGCTGGCCTACGGCACGGCCGCCGGCGCGCTGACACGCGGCTTCAGCGGAACCTACTTCGGCACCAAGGGCTCGATCGTCGGGCGGGAATTCAACGGCCAGCCGCTCGACTACCCGGGCCGCGAGGAGGCCGCGAACCACCCGGCCGGCGACCAGATCCTGCTGCCGCACGTCGTCGGGCCGCACCGCGACATCGGGGAGCAGCACGTGTTCGAGGACGTGATGCAGCTGGTCGACTGGGTGCGCGAGGGCAAGCCGACGATCGTCACCGCCGAGCACGCCCGCCACGTGATCGAGATCATCGAGGCAGCCTACCGGGCCGCCGAGACCGGCCAGACGCAGGAGCTGACGACCACGTTCTAGGGCGTGTCGCCGCACGCTGGCCCTGACCGCCAGTCTCTCTCCAACATGTGTGGAGGAGGGCGTGCTGGTGCAGCAGCGTAGCTGCTCGCCAGCACGCCCTTTGCACGTCTCCGGCGTGTGGGGAGGCGGCCGGGGGCCGGCGAGATTCTTCCAGGCATTCCACCACAGTATTTGGCGGCGAGGCCGCCAGCGCGAGCGACTATGCAGGACGGAGATCGGCTTGTGCTCGGGGTCGACGGGGGCGGCAGCAAGACGGTGGCGCTGCTCGCCGACGGCGACGGGAAGGTGATCGGGCGCGGGACAGGTGGCGGGGCGAACGTCCGCGCGCTCGGAATGGCCGCGGCCGGCGCGGCGATCGAGGCCGCCATCGACCGGGCGTTTGCGGCCGCCGGAATCGCCCGCCGGCCCTGCGACGCGATCTGCCTCGGTCTGGCGGGCGCCGGACGCCCGGCCGAGCGTGCGCTGGTCGAGGCGTGGGCGGCTGAGCGCGAGCTCGCCGAGCGCGCGCTGGTGCGCGACGATGCGGCGCTGGTACTGGCCGCCGGGTGCCCTGCCGGCTGGGGAGTCGCGGTGATCTGCGGCACCGGCTCGATCGCAGTCGGCCGCGCGCCCGATGGCCGGCTGGCCCGCGCAGGCGGGTGGGGCTACCTGCTCGGCGACGAGGGGAGCGGGCGCGACATCGCGCTCGCGGGCCTGCGGGCGGCGTGCAGGGCCGCCGACGGGCGCGGCCCGCAGACCGCGCTGCTGCCGATGGTGCTCGAGCGCTGGGGCCTGTCGCGGCCCGAGGAGCTGATCGCGCGGGCCTACGAGGGGGACCAGCGCGCGCTGCTGGAGGCCATGCCACCGCTGGTGGGCCGGGCGGCGGCGGAGGGCGACGGGCCGGCGCTGGCGATCCTCGAGGCGGCCGGCGTGGAGCTGGCGACCGCCGCGGCGGCCGTCGCGGCGCGCCTGGGGCTGGAGCCGCCGCTGCCGCTGGCGCTCGCCGGGGCTGTGCTGCTGAATATACCGCTGCTGTCTGCGGGGCTGCTGGCTGCGCTGGAGCGGCGCGGCTACCCCGCACATCCCACCCACGTGCCCGAGCCGGCGCTGGGGGCCGTGCGCCTGGCGCTCGACACGCTCGCCTGACCTCACCTGGGGCCGCTATGTCACCCGCGCGGCCCCTGCTTCGTTTTCTTAAGTAACACGGCTAATACGGTCGCCCTGCGATTGCCCGCGTTAGCGCTCCGCGGAAGGGGGGAGGCTTCGTCTCCCCGAACCCCTCCAGCGGGAGCGATGTGAGGCCGCCGCGCAACTCGCGTTCTGTGACGCGACGTGGGCGATCGGTCGCTCGTCCATGCCTTCAAAGGCGAGCTGGCGGGTCTGCGCCCGCCGCGGTCGCTTCTTTTCCGCAATCCTGCGCAGGCCAAGCCTTCGCAGCGCTGCAGAAGAAGGATTCCCGGGGAGGCTTCATCTCACGCGACTCCACGGCCGGGTATGAGGCGGTGCCCGACGCTTCGCCGCAGAGCAGTAGAAAGGAGGGCCTATGTGGCGGCGCGGCATCCTGGAGGAGATCGAGCGGCTGGACCCGGTGAAGGACCACGAGCGCATCGTGTTCCTCGACACGTGCTGGGAGTTCTCGTGGGACACGGCGCGGGCGCTTGAGCTGGCGCTGTTCCGCACCTTCGCGGTGGCGAAGAGCACCCCGCTGCTCGCGAGCACCGGCGAGTTCACCCTGCGGACGCAGAAGCGCTATGACGACACGGTGCTGCTGCTGGCGCAGCTGCTCGAGCACGGCTACGACAGCCAGCGCGGGCGCGCCGCGCTGCGGCGGATGAACCAGCTGCACCGGCGCTATCAGATCCCGAACGACGAGTACCAGTATGTGCTGTCGACCTTCGTCCTCGAGCCGATCCGCTGGAACGCGCGCTTCGGCTGGCGCAGGCTGACCGAGGCCGAGCGGCAGGCTGCCTTCATCTACTGGCGCGAGGTGGGGCGGCGCATGGGCATCCGCGACATTCCGGAGAGCCTGGAGGCGCTCGAGCGCTTCAACCTGGCGTTCGAGCGGGAGCACTTCCGCTACGCGCCGACGAACCACCAGCTCGCCATCGCGACGCGCGACCTGTTTCTGAGCTGGGTGCTGCCGCGCCCGCTGTGGCGCCTCGGGGCGCCGGTGGTCCACGCCCTGATGGACGACCGGCTGCTCGATGCTGTCGGGCTGCCCAGGCCGCCGCGGCTGCTGCGCTGGCTGGTGGAGGGCGCCCTGCGGGTGCGGGCGCGCGTGCTGCGGCTGCTTCCGCGGCCCCGGCATCCGCGGCTGCCGACGCGGATGCGCACCCGCACCTACCCGCACGGCTACCGGATCGAGAAGCTCGGGCCGCCCTAGTCCGAGTAGCGCTCCTCCTTCCAGGGGTCGGCGTTGTTATTGTAGCCGTAGCGCTCCCAGAAGCCGAGCCGGTCCTCGGCGAGGAACTCGAGGCCGCGCAGCCACTTGGCGCTCTTCCAGAAGTACTTCTTGGGCGTCAGGAGCCGCAGCGGGTAGCCGTGCTCGGGCGTCAGCTCCTCGCCCTCGTACTTGTAGGCCAGCAGCGCGTCGTCCTCCATCAGGATCTCGAGCGGGACGTTGGCGGTGAAGCCGTACTCGCAGTGGGCCATCACGAAGCGCGCCGTGGGCTTGAGCGGCGGGATGTGCTTCAGGAACTCCTTGAACTGCACGCCCTCCCAGTGCGTGTCCAGCTTGCTCCAGCGGGTCACGCAGTGGATGTCGGTGGTCACGCTGATCGTCGGCAGGGCGCGGAACTCCGCGAAGCTGAAGGTCGCCGGCGCCTCGATCTCGCCCCACACCCGCAGGTCCCAGGTGTTGGCTACATCGCGGTAGATCGGCACGTCGCCGTAGTGCAGCACCGGGAACTTCTCGGTCACGTACTGGCCGGGCGGCACGCGGTCCTTCGTCTCGGCCGTGGTGCGGTCATACTTGTTGCGGAAGGCATCGAACATATCGGCATGCTCCTGCTCATCATAACGTAGGGGCGAGGTGAACCCCGCCCCTACGCGCTTATCGTTCCCTCGGCTGTTGGTGCGCTTACATCGCGACCGCTTCGTACGACTGGCCGCGGCGCATCGCGCGGCGGTAGGGGGCATCCCCGGCGATCTGGCGCAGCGCGCGGTGCAGCGAGTCGCGCTCGAGCGGCTCGTTGTAGCTCTGGATGAGCCGCTGGATCGGCTCGATCAGGTCCGGCGCCGGCCGGTAGCGGTAGGTCGGCTCATCGCGCCCCGGCGTCGCCACCAAGATGCCATCCTCAGCTAGCTCCCGCAGTGCCTCGCGCGTGCTCCAGATATCCCGAAAGATGCGCTGGGCGATCTGTGTCGACGTCGCCTCGAGCGATGGGTTTTCGTGGAACAGCAGGAGCAGTTGCAACTTGATGGGCGAGTCGACGGCCTGCTCGAGCAGGCACCGTATCGTTGGGTCGATCATCGACCATCCTCCTTTCGAGGTCGCCATCGACCTCCTCAGCATGCGGTTGCCGAACTATGTTGCGTTTCACACAACACAGGCGCTGGCATCCTGCAGCCGTGGGAGGAGCCAACCGGGCCGTGAGCCACGTGGTGGGTGGGATGGGTGGTCGGGCCACTAATTACAAATTATACATCACTCGCGCCGCAGTTGCTAGTACGAATTCGCACGATTTCGGCCGCTGGTGGCTGCTTGGCCCACACACCGCTGCGCGAACAGTCGACTCGTGTGGTATAATGCGCCCACACCTGATCGGCAACGAATGCCACGCGAGGCGAATGCGGCCGGCCCCAGCTGGGGCGGGCTTTTTTTGTCCTGGCCGCCGTAGGAGGCTTCCATGGTACAGCGACAGACTCACACAACCCATACCTGCCCGCAGTGTAGCGCGGCGCTTGTACGCGACAATGGGGTCCTGCGGTGCGATAAGCACGGGACGTTCTTTGTGTACGGCCCGCAGCTGCTGGTGCGCACGCCGCGCATGAGCGGCAAGCTCACCGACACCGCGTTGCCCTGGGAGAACGGGCAGCCGAAGCTGCAGCGCTAGGGCCGAACCCAGAAAGTACGCGAGGGCGTATCGCAGGAAGGGGCGTCGTTTGCCACGCTCCCTCCAGCGACACGCCCTTTCCTGTTCCTGCTCTACCAGCCGCCGCCTCTCCGGCTGCCGCCGCCGAAGCTTCCGCCGCTCCGGCTTCCGCCGCCCCAGCTTCCGCCGCTCCGGCTGCCGCCGCCGAAGCCCCCGCCGCTCCGGCTTCCGCTGCTCCGGCTGCTGCTGCTGCGCCCGCCGCTGCTCCCGCTGCCCCAGCCGCCGTGCGGCCTGCCTCCGACGATGATGACCGGCCCTCTGCTCGCCGTGTCGCGCCGGTGCCGGGCGACCTCCTGCTCGATCAGCCGCTCGGCTTCGGCGGCGCGCTCGCGGGCCTGCTTGGCCTGCGCGAGCGCCCGGCGCAGATCCTCTTCGTTGTGGACCTGCGGGATGGTCCGGTAGAGCTCGCGGGCCTGCTCGAGCAGCACGACCCCTCGCGAGTGCCGGCTGATGGCGCCGCCGCCGCGGGCGAGCTCCTGCTCGGCCCGCCGGATCGCCTGGTACGCGCTCTGCGCCGCCTCGCCCGCCTGGCGGCGCATCTGGTCGGCCCGCTGGAAGGCCGCGTAGACCGCGCTGTAGACCTCGCCGGCCTGCTCCTCGAGGGCGGTGTAGCGGTCGAGCGCCTCGCGCAGCGCGGCCAGGCGCTCCTGATCCTCCACCTGCTCCGGCCGCTGCGCGGCGGCGTAGGCGGCCTGGACGCTCGCCTGCAGCTCGCTCAGGCGCTGCCTCTCGGCCGCGGGGATGTCCGCCTCGTGGAGGCCGACGAACTCGACGATCTTCTGGACCTCGGCGGTGGCTACCTGCTGCGCGCGCTGCAGCTGGCCGCGCAGCTTCTCCATCGTCTCCACCTCGTCCCGGGCGCGCGCCAGCGCCTCGTCGGCGAGGCGGTTGGCCTCCTGCGCGTCGCGCACGATCGCCAGCCAGTCCGGGCGCGGCTGCTCGAGCATCGCCACCGCGCGCGCCAGCAGCATGTCCGCCTTGACCAGCAGGTCCTCCGGGTCGCGCCCGATGTCCGGGTCATTGGCGGCGACGAACGCCCGGCCGCGCTCGATGTCCTGCTGCGCGGCGGCGATCTCGTCGCGCGCGGCGGCGCGGGCGGCCTCGAGGTCCTTCAGGCGCTGGATGATCGTGTCGATCAGCTTGCGGGCGTAGGCGATGCGCTCCTCGGCGGCGTCGAGGTCAGCGGCGGCCTCGTGGAACTCCTGGACCTCCATGGTGTTGCGCGCCCGCGCCTGCTCCCACAGCTCCTGCGCCAGGTCGGCAGCGGCCTGCGCCTCGCTGCCGTTGCCGCGGATGTCGCTCCAGGTGCTCTCGGCGAACTCGTCGACGATGTCGAAGGTCTGCCGGCCCTCCTCGATGTAGGCCGCCAGCTGCTCGCCGGCGATGCGCACCGCCTCGATCCGCTCGTCGTTGGCGCGGTGCAGCGCGGGCAGCCCGCCGCCGCGGCTCACCCCCTGCGCGCGCGCGTCCTCGGCCTGCTGGAGCAGCGGGAGCGCCGCGGCGACTCCGCTGCGGGCCAGGGCCTCGGCGGCCTGGCGCAGCAGGCCCTCGGCGGTGTTGAAGGCCGCCATCCCGGCATCAACCCGGTACCCCTGCGCGGCGGCGCGCTCGGCGGCCGAGCGGCCGGCTGCGATCCCCTCGCGGATGTCCGCGTAGCGCGCCAGCGTGCTGCTCACCTCGTCGATCGCGGCTGACGCCACCCCCGCCGCCTCGATCGCATCGGCGGCGCGGCGCTCTGCCAGAAGCGACTCGGCGCGCTCGACCAGCGCCTCCAGCGGGCGCGTGATCTGGTCGGGCTGAGGGAAGTCCTCGCCCAGCGCCTCGAGCCGCCCGGCGACGTCAGCCAGGGCTTTTTTTGCGCGGTCCACCTCGCCCGGCGCCGCCTGGTTGAGGCGGTCGAGCTCGGCGCGGCGGGCCTCGGCCTCGGCCAGCGGCGCGCGCGCCTCCTCCACCATCTGGGCCACGCCGTCGAAGACGCCGGCCACCTCTTCGTACTGCTGCGCCGTCGGCGCCTTGTTGAGCGCCAGGCTCTCGTTGGCGGACGAGAAGCGCTCCTGCGCCGCGACGAAGCGCTCCTCCGCGGCGGCGTGCAGCTGCGCCAGGTGCTCCGTGTCCGCCGCGCTGTAGGACACCCGGTCGAAGGCGGCCTTCTCGCGCGCCGCCTGGAGCTCCTGGGCCAGGTCGGCGATCGCGCTGCCGGCCTTGCGCTTGGCCTCCTCGGCGCGCGAGCGGGCGCGCTCGAAGATCTCGCGCTCCTGGCGGCGGCGGCGGTACGAGCGGTAGACAGCCGGGCCGCCGAGCGCCAGCGCGGCGATCCCGGCCCCGCCGACCACCAGCGGGGTGAAGTCGACGTTCACCTCGTCGCCCTCGTTGATCACCGTCGTGCCGCCGGATGGTGTGGGCGGCTGGACGATCGAGCGCTCCACGGCGGTGAAGGTGTTGACGACGGCGGCGGTGTAGTCGCCGGACGCCAGGCCGGGGTTGAGCTGGTTCTGGCGGATGATCTCGGAGTTGTCGTTCGTGCTGAGCGCCGCGTTCCAGCGGTCGCCGTGCGCGATCTCAGAGTAGCGCGGGTCGAACGACACGTAGATCGCGATCGTGTCGGCCAGGACGTCCGAGCCGCTGGCGAGCCCGGCGCGCCGGTAGCGCGCGAGGGCGTCGTTCTCGCCGCCGCGCTCGATCAGGAAGACTCCGACATTCGCGCCGCGCCTGAGCAGCGGGGCGGCTGCCGCCTCGACGGCCGCGCGGTCCAGCTGCCCGGTCTCGTCCTCGATCGTCAGGCGGCCCTGCTGCGCCAGCGCCGGGGAGACGACCAGCAGCAGCCAGGCCAGCGGGACGAGCAGGCGAAGGATGCTCTTCGCCGGGAGTAGTCTCATAGCTCTCAATACTCCTGTTCTCCTAGCGCCTTCGCACAGCCGGAGGCAGCATACATCAGCGCGTGGCGAGGGTCAAGTGCGCCGGTTCGCGCGGTCCAGGCCGGTGTCCTGCCACGACGCCGGGTCGCCGAGCGGCTCGAGGTGGGTGAAGACCGTGACGCTCGGCAGCGCGGAGCGGATGTCGTGCTCGATGCGCTCGAGCAGCGCGTGGCCCCGGCGCACCGTCCAGGTGTCCGGCACGAGCACGTGGAACGACACGAAGCGCCGCGCCCCCGACTGGCGCGTGCGGAGCGCGTGGGTCTGGATGCCGCTGCGCTGGTAGGACTCCAGAATGCGTATCACCTGCTCGCGCTCGTCGGGCGGCAGCGCCGTGTCCATCAGCCCGAGCGCCGAGCGGCGCATCAGGCTGACGCCGGACCAGACGATGTTGGCGGCGACGGCGATCGCGATCAGCGGGTCGAGCCAGGTGAGGCCGGTGAGCGCGACGGCCCCGACGCCGGCGATCACCCCGGCGCTCGTCCAGACATCGGTCAGCAGGTGGTGGGCGTCGGCCTCGAGCGTGATCGAGCCGTGCTGCCGCCCGGCGCGCAGGAGCACGCGCGCCACCACCAGGTTGATCAGCGAGGCGGCCGCCGAGACGCCGATGCCGAGGCCGATCTGCTCGATCGGCTGCGGGCGCAGCAGCCGGTCCACCGCGGCGTAGCCGATGCTCGCGGCGGCGACGAGGATCAGCGTGCCCTCGATCCCGCTCGAGAAGTACTCGACCTTCCCGTGCCCGTAGGCGTGCTCCTCGTCGGGCGGGCGGGCGGCGATCGTGAGCGCGGCCAGCGCGACGATCGCGGCGGCCAGGTTCACGAGCGACTCGAGCGCATCCGAGAGCATGCTCACCGAGCCGGTGATCGCGAACGCGCCGGCCTTTAGTCCAATTGTGATCGCCGCCGCGGCGATCGAGAGCCACGCGAAGCGCGCGAGCGAGCGCGGCTGTGCTGTCATCCTTAACAATCCCTTCCTGCAACGCGGCTTGCAGCGGCCATGGTACAATACGCGGCCAATAGCGCGCAGGTTGCTTCAAACAGTTGTGGTGGCGTTTTCGCTACCACAACTGATGTTTCGTCTTCCGCCGCTCTGCGGCGACATAGTCGCCGCAGAGCGGCGAGAGATACTCCCGGCGGGAAGCGTCCGGGGCGGCCAGCGACCCTCCGCACCTCCCGGCGGGAAGCGTCCGGGGCGGCCAGCGGCCCTTCGAACCTGCCGTAGGGAGGCGGCCGGCACGACCACGTACTTCCCGCCACTGAGATTGTGCCATGCGAGTAGAACCAACCGTCGTCGAGCTTGTCGAGCAGATCCACGACGCACCGCAGCAGCTGGTGTTCGAGTTCGCCGGCGCGGGCAGCCTGGCGCTGTACTGGCTGCACAGCGTCGCCGGCTCGTCGCGAACCGTGCTGGAGGCGACCGACCGCTACTCGTCGCTGTCGATGGCCGACCTGCTCGGCGAGACGCCGGAGCAGTTCGTCAGCGAGGAGACGGCGCGGGCGATGGCCGCGCGCGCCTACCGGCGGGCGATGCGGCTCACCGACGGGGGCGGCGCCTGCCTCGGGCTGGCCTGCACGGCGACGATCGCGACCGACCGGGTCAAGCGCGGCGAGCACCGCGCCTGGGTGGCGGTGCAGGACCGGCGGGAGGCGCGCGCCTACGGCCTGACGCTCACCAAGGGCGCCCGCGACCGGCTCGGCGAGGAGACGGTGGTCGGCCAGCTGATCGTGCGGGCGCTGGCGCGCGCCTGCGGGATCGCGCAGCCCGCGCCGCTGGACCTGCTCGACGGCGAGGCGGTCGAGGAGCGCGCGCTCGCGGCCGAGGACCTGCTGGCGCAGCTGCTCGACGGCGCAGTGCGCACGGTGGTCGTCGCGCCGGACGGGAGCGTGGCGGCCAACGCGCCGGTGAGCGGCGGGCTGCTGTCGGGGTCGTTCAACCCGCTGCACGCCGGCCACGAGCAGCTGGCGCAGGCGGCGGCGGTGATCCTCGGGCGGCCGGTGGCCTTCGAGCTGCCGGTGGTGAACGCCGACAAGCCGCCGCTGTCCTACGGCGAGCTGGAGCGGCGGCTCGACCAGTTCCGCGGCCGGCACACCGTGGTGCTGAGCCGGGCGCCGCTGTTTGTGGAGAAGGCCGCGCTCTACCCCGGCTGCGCCTTCGTGCTCGGCTACGACACGGCCGTGCGCCTGGTGGACCCGCGCTACTACGGCGGCGAGGCGCAGCGCGACGAGGCGCTGGCGGCGATCCGCGCCCAGGGCTGCCGCTTCCTGGTGGCCGGGCGGGCCGTGGACGGGGCCTTCCGCACGCTGGCGGACATCTCGCTCCCGGCCGGCTTCGAGGAGATGTTCAGCGCCATCCCCGAGACGGTGTTCCGAGCGGACCTGTCGTCGACTGCGATTCGGGCTTTAGGTGACAAGGTGACTGGGTGATCGGGTGACAAAGCGTTTCCTGGTGTCGCACGAGTTTCCGGCGTCAAAGGGTCACCCCCTCACCCCTCACCCAGTCACCCCGTCATACAGGGTCACTCCATCAGTAGCCCGAGGACCGCGGTATTGAACGCCTCCGGCGCCTCGAGGTTCGACAGGTGCCCGGCGTGGGCGATCTCCAGCAGCCGGCTGTTCGGGATCGCCGCCCGCATCGCGCGGGTCTCCTCGAGCGTGATGATCGGGTCCTGGCCGGCGCCGATCACGAGCGTCGGGACGGCGATGCTGGCCAGCAGCCCGGTGGAGTCCGGGCGCCCGGCCATCGCGCGCTGGGCCGCGGCGATGCCCGCGCCGCTGTTGGCCTCGATCATGCGGCGGACGCGCTCGCGCAGCTCGGCGGGCGCCCCGGGCGAGAGCAGCCGCGGCAGCATGGCCTCGGCCACCGGCGCCGGCCCGCGCTCCTCCGCCGTGCGCGCGCTCTCCTCGCGCCCGCGCCGGCCCTCCTCGGTGTCCGCGCCGGCTCTGGTGTTGGCGAGCACGAGCGCGCTGACAAGCTGCGGGTGGCGGCGCAGCAGCGCGAACGCGATGTAGCCGCCCATCGACAGCCCGACGATCGCCGCGCGCTCGAGGCCCAGCGCCCGCATGAGCCCGGCCACATCGTCGGCGTAGGTGTCGAGCGTCACCTGGCCCTCGCCGAGGCTGCTGCCGCCGAGGCCGCGGGTGTCCGGCGCGATCACCCGCCGGTGCCGTGCCAGCGCGGCGATCTGCCCCTCCCACATGGCGCTGCTGAGCGGGAAGGCGTGCAGCAGCAGCACCGGCGGGCCGGAGCCCTCGTCGCGGTAGGCGATGCTGGCGCCGTTGATCGTCACCGTCGGCATCTCTCTCACCTCCTGACTTCTCTCTAGAAACGCGGCCGAGCGCCGGACGCGCACGCCCGGCCGGCTGGCGAATCCTGCACGATCTAGGCCCAGCCCGTCCGGCGCGCCAGCCAGTCGCGCGCAACAGCCCCCTGCGCCGCCTGGAAGGCCCGCAGGGTCGGCAGGCCGGGCGGAGCCGGCTGGAGCGCGCGGTGGGTGAAGAAGCCCGCCACCGCGGCGACGACGGCTGTGACCGCGTCCGGCTCGGCGGCACGCGCGGCGGGGTGGCGCGCGATGACGTCTTCCGGCGGCGGGCCGCCCTGCATGTGCACGCTCGGCGCGAAGAACACGGCGTCGACCCACGCCGCCCCGGTGCAGGCGTGCGGCCAGTCCAAGAACCAGACCCGCTCGGGCGTGAGCAGCAGATTGTCGGCCCGCACGTCGAAGTGGAGCAGCGTGTCGCCGGCTGCGGCCGCCACGGCCTGCGCCTCGAGGGCGACGAGCGCCTCGAGGTGCCGCCGCGACCAGTCGTCGAGGCCGCTGGCGCGCTCCGGGCCCTCGTCGCGCAGGAGCCGCCAGCCGCACAGGTCATGGGCCAGCCGCTCGCTGGCCGTCGCGACGGCGCCGGGGTGAAGCGGCGATGGCGTGAGCATGTCCGCCAGCGCGCCGAGCACGCGCTCGAGCTCGTCCGGCCGCCAGGGCTGCGCCGGGTGCTGGCCGGCGATCTCCTCGAACGCCAGCACCACCCATCCGGTGCCGGCGTCGTCGTGGACTGCGAGCAGGCGCGGCACCGGCGCCTCGGGCGGGAGCGCGGACACGACGCGCGCCTCGCGGCGGTGGAAGCCCGGCGCATCGGGGTTGGGCGCTGGGCCGACCGCCTTGGCGAAGACGCGCCGGCCATCTTCGAGCTGCAGGCGGGCGGCGACGCCCGGGGAGAAGCCGGTCGGCTGGGTCGCCGCCGCCACCACGGCGCTGCCCAGCGCGCGCTCGACCGCCGCCCGAACCGGCGCCGGCACCGCGTGCCATTCGAGCCTCACGCCCTCGGCGGGAGGCGGGCGCTGGGTCATCGCGTGTACCTCCACTTCACTCCCTGGTCGCGGCGCGAGCTTGATTATACCCTGCGCGCTACGGTCCGAGAGATGGGACAAAATGGCTCTTCCTCGGGAACTCTGCCGCCCGCCCGCTGGCTATACTCGCCCCATAGCGTTGCACTGGCCGGTGAGGCGGCCTGCCTCAGCAGAGCGGCGCCGGCCGGACACACGAGGCGAAAGAGGAGGAACGGCATGAGTCTCGTTGTCATCAAGGACAATCACATCAAGTTCATGGGCACGAAGTACTTCGTGGCCAACGCCCAGACCATCTCGATCGGCAGCTGCGGCGAGAAGGCGACGCCTCTTTTCGGGCAGAACAAGCTCGAAGTGAAGACGCACATCCCCGTGCCGAAGCTCGACGGCAAGATCAAGATCGCCGGCCCGTTCGACATCGACGTGGCCCAGTCTTCCAAGAGCGACTTCACGAAGGCGGTGGGCGCGTCCATCAAGGTGATCGGCTTCAACGGCTCGCAGAGCGACGTCTACGAAGAGCTGACCCGCAAGCGGCTCAAGCTGGTGCAGCTCTTCGTCGAGGAGGAGGCGATGCGCGCGGCGACGAACAGCTCGCCGAGGGTGCTGGACAACCTGGAGCGCTACGGCGGCGACGCCCGCATCGCGCATCAGCTGTTCGTCGTTATGGAGGCGAGCTTCGCCACCTCGTTCACCAGCGGCACGAAGAGCGAGGTCAGCGCCGACGCGTTCGGCATCATCACCATCACGGCCAGCGGCGGCTCGACCGTGCGCGGGAAGGACAGGGTCACCCTGGCCCCCGGCACCGGCCTGGCCTATCTGCTGCTCAAGCTGGACTGGAACAGGGGCAGGACGCGGATCGACAGGACGATCGTGGACGAGTGGAGCGTCAACTGACGTGGCCGGCGCGACCGCGCTTGCGAGAAGGTGTGGAGGGCTTTCCTTCCACACCTCTTCTTCTGCCAGGGCGAGCAGGCCCTACCGATCCAGGGAGTCAGCCTCCCGCGGCTCAGTGAGCGCCGCCCACAGGAACAGCGGCACGGCGGTGATGATGCGCCGCCAGCGCTGCGGCTGCTGGATCAGGCGGTGCAGCCACTTGAGGCCCAGGCGCTGCACCCACGCCGGGGTGCGCCGCACCACGCCCGCCAGCTCGTCGAACGTGCCGCCCACCCCGATCGCCACGGGGACGCGCAGCAGCGGCTGGTTGCGCGCGATCCACAGGTCCTGCTTGGGGTGCCCGTAGGCCACCAGCAGCACGTCGGGGCGCGTGGCGCGCACCAGCTCGCGGATCGCCGGCTCCTCGTCCGGGCTGGGCGAGCCGGCGTAGCACCCAGCGATCCGCAGCCCCGGGTTCGCCGCCTGGAGGGCGCGCGCCGCCCGCTCGGCGACCCCTGGCGCCGCCCCGAGCAGGAAGAGCGACCAGCCGCGCACCGCCGCCTCCGCGGCGATGCGCTCGGTGAGCGCGATGCCGGTGACCCGGCCGCGCAGCGGGGTCCCGCGTAGCCGCGCGACGAGCAGCAGCCCGAATCCGTCCGGCGTCGCCAGGTCTGCGGCGGCGAGCACGCGGCGGAAGGCGCTGTTCCGCCGCGCCTCCATCACGAACTCCGGGTTCACGGTGACGATGTGGTGCGGGCCGCCGGCCTCGATGTACTCGGCGACGCGCGCCAGCGCCTCGTCCTCGACGACGTCGTCCACGGCGACGCCCAGGATGCGGATACGGCGTGTGGTCTTCTCGGTCTGGCGCATGTGCGGATTGTCTCGGCCACCGCCTTCCGCGATGGCTTCGGAACGGGACCGGTCTGTGCTATCATACCACGCGCCGCCCCTCCGGACGGGGCGGCGTGGCGGGCGGCGCGCCCTCCGCGAGCCGTTTCCTCCGCCGGTCTGGCGAAGCATCGCTTCGGCACGCCGGCGGAACGAGCTTGAGTATGGCAAACGACGACTACCTGGCCCTCGTTCGCGAGAGCATCCTGGACGAGCGCTTCGTGAGCGCCACGCTGAGCGGGCGGCAGGCGGGGCAGGCGCTCCGCTGGGAGAAGGTGCGCATCCGCCCCGTGCTTGTCAAGGATATCAGGCACCTGCAGTTCTCGTACTTCGACGGGCAGAAGGACATCTCCAAGAACTACACCGGCGCCGAACTGCGGCAGCAGCTCGACCGGCTGCTCGCCGAGCCGTTCCGCAACTACAACGTGCTGATCCAGGGCGAGCGCATCCAGGTCAACCTCTCGCGGAAGGGGCGCCCGGTCGTCAGCCGGCACGCGGCGAACACGCCGGCCGAGCCGTCGCTGGCCCACAACCAGCGGAAGAAGCGGGTGCTCAGCGAGGGCGAGCCGATCCCATACCTGCGGCTGGTCGGGATCACCGACGGCGAGGGCCGGGTCAAGGCCGGCATGCAGAGCAAGTTCAAGCAGATCAACGAGTTCCTGCGCCTGCTGGCCGAGACGGGGCGGCTGGAGAGCGTCGGCGGCGACCCGGTCGAGGTCGTCGACTTCGGCTGCGGCAACGCCTACCTGACCTTCGCCACCTACCACTACCTCACCGAGGTGCTGGGCCGCCGGGTGCGCCTAGTCGGCGTGGATTTGAAGGACGACCTGCTGGCGAAGCACGCCGCGCACGCCCGCAGGCTCGGGTGGGACGGCATGGAGTTCGTGCACGCGCCGATCGCCGAGTACCGCCCGGCCGCGCCGCCGGACATCGTCGTCGCGCTGCACGCCTGCGACACCGCGACCGACGATGCGATCGCGCAGGGGGTCCGCGCCGGCAGCGCGGTGATCGTCTGCGCGCCCTGCTGCCACCACGACCTGCAGGTGCAGCTGGCCGCCTCCAGGCCGGCGCCGTTCGGCCCGCTCATGAGCTTCGGCCTGCTCCACGAGCGCCTGGGCGACGTGCTCACCGATGGCTTCCGGGCGCTGCTGCTCAGGGCCCTGGGCTACCACGTGGACATCGTGCAGTTCGTCTCGCCCGAGCACACGCCGAAGAACCTCATGATCCGCGCGGTGAAGGTGGCGCGCGCCGGCAGCCCCCGGCAGGTGCGCGAGTACCTGGCGCTCAAGCAGTTCTGGGGCGTCGAGCCGTACCTGCACCAGCTCCTGCGCGACGAGGTCGACGCGCTGATCGCCGCCTACGAGCGGGGCGCGGGGGAGGCGCCCCAGCCCTCAGCAGTGGAGCAGAACGATGCCGTCATCCAACCGCCCCGGGAGACGCCGGCGTAAGTACGAGCACCAGCCCGCCGCGGCCAAGTTCGCCGGCCGCCTCACCGCCCTGCGCGCGCTGCGCGCCGAGGACTACGCGGCCGCCGGCGACCAGGCGCTCAAGCTGATCGAGGAGTACCTCGAGAGCGTCGCCGAGGACTACGGCTACCGGAACGAGGGCAGCCTGCGGCGCTACGCCCAGTGGCTGCGCGGCAAGCGCGTGCTGCCGGACGACCTGCTCGACCGGGTGGAGATCTACACCGAGGCGCGCAACTGCCTGGCCCACACCTACGGCCTCCAGACCACCCCCGCCTTCGCCGACGAGCTGCTGGACTTCGCCGCGGCGCTCATGAAGAAGAGCGCGCTGACCGCCGGCCAGCTGATGACGCGCGACGTGCGCACGGTGAACGCGCACGACCCGCTCTCCTCCGCGCGCGACCTGATCGTCGAGGAGGGCCACGGCCGCCTGCCGGTGATCGCGGACGAGGAGCTGGTCGGCCTGCTGACCGAGCGCGACGTGGTGATCGCCCAGGCCGAGCACTCCCCGGAGGCGTTCAACGGCATCACTGTCTTCCAGGCGCTGCCCGCGGACGCCATGGACCGGGTGGCGCTCGTCACGCCGGACACCGACCGGGACACGGTGGTCAAGCTGCTGCGCCGGCCGGGCGTGGTCGCCTGCCTCGTGACAACGACGGGCACGCCGGACGAGCGGCTGCTCGGCATCATCACCCACGCCGACCTGCTGTACCGCATGTAGCGGGGCGCGGCTCAGACGAGCGAGCCGTCGGCCCGGAACGGCAGCGGGCGCGGCGGGCACACGAGCTCGATCCCCGGCCGGTCGAGCAGCGCTGGCAGCAGGCTCTCGCTCACCTCGAGCTCCTCCAGGCTCAGCGTGTCGCGGATGCGCAGCGCGGTGACCTCCGCGATGCTGCCGCCGCGCGCGTGGCGGGCGAAGGCGGCCTCGATCGCCGCCCGGTCGGTCGGCTCGGCGGGCGGGATGCGGCCTCTGCGCAGGAACCCGCTCGTCTCGATGTTGATGCGCGTGACCTCGTAGTCGATCGCGTCGAGCAGCGCCTGCGGCACGATATCCACGAAGCCGATGCCGCAGGCGTTGCCGTGCGTGCCGGGCGTGAGCCGCAGGGCCACCACCGTGCCGATGCGCGGCTCGGGCGGCTCCGGCTCGCCGTCGATGTACATCCTGCCGAGCACGTTGTTGTCCAGCCCCGCGCCGCTGATGTCCTTGCCCATGCGGTCGACGATCAGCACGTCGCAGGCGCTCACCGGCAGGCGCGCTGTGAGCTCGCGGGCGCGGTCGAGCAGCGCCGGCTCCTCGCGCGGGATGTCGGCCGCGAGCAGCGCGCGCACCATGCTCACGTTGTGCGCGCCGTCCTCGACGATCCCGACGCCGCACAGCACCGGCGAGCGCGCCAGCTGCACCGCGGCCACCTGCGGGATGATCTCGCGCAGGCCGCGCGTCCCGTGCCGGTGGATCGGCTCGGCGCCGGCGCGCTTGCCCAGCCCGATCGCCAGCATCTTCGTCAGCCCGCTCTCGGTCGGGCCGTGGAAGTCGGTGTGGATCTTCACCCGGTTGACGACGATGATGCCGTCCGAGGCGTGGGCCGCAGCGTCGCAGAACACCGGCACGTCGCCGACCTCGCCGACGCGCACCACGTCCATGGAGCTGATGACCGGGCAGCCCATCGTCTCCGGCGTAATCCCCCACTCGGCCAGGACGGCGCGCTGGCCCTCGGCGGTGGCGCCGCCGTGGCTCCCCATCGCGGGGAAGATGAACGGCTTGGCGCCGTGGGCCTGCAGCACCTCGACCACCGTGCGCACCACCAGCGCGTAGCTGGCGATGCCGCGGCTGCCCGCGCCAATGGCGATGCGCGCACCGGGGCGCACCCGGTCGCCGATCCCGATCCGCTCCAGCTCGCTGCGCACGGCCGCCGCAACATCCGGCAGCGGCGCGCGGGGCACCTGCTGGCGAACGGTCGCGAAGCGTGGTAGCTCCATCGGTCCCTCCTCACTTGCTCGCTGCTTGCCTGGCGCGCGCCATCTGCACGGCCACCGCGATCGCCTCACGCATGCTGTCCGGCCGGGCCCGGCCGGTCCCCGCAATGTCGAAGGCCGTGCCGTGGTCCACCGACGTGCGGATGATCGGCAGGCCCACGCTCACGTTCACGCCGCTGTCGAACGCCAGCAGCTTCATCGGGATGTGCCCCTGGTCGTGGTACATCGCCACGACGATGTCGAACTCGCCGCGCACGGCGCGCAGGAACACCGTGTCCGGCGGCTGCGGGTCGGAGACGTTCAGCCCGCGCGCGCGGGCGGCGGCCACCGCGGGCGCGATCGCGCGCTGCTCCTGGTCGCCGAACAGGCCGCCCTCGCCGGCGTGCGGGTTGAGCCCGGCCACGGCGATGCGCGGCTCGCGGATGCCGAGCGCCAGGCACGCCTCGTACGCCAGGTCGATCGTCGCGCCGACCCGCTCGGGCGTCACGCGCCGGATGGCCTCCTCGAGCGAGACGTGCGTGCTGACGTGCACCACGCGCAGCTGCGGGCCGGTGAGCAGCATGCTGACGCGCTTGGCGCCGGTGCGCGCGGCGAGGAGCTCGGTGTGGCCGGCGTAGTGGAAGCCGGCCAGGTTCATCGCCTCCTTGTTGAGCGGCGCGGTCACGATCGCGTCCACCGCCCCCGCCAGCGCGAGGTCGCACGCCCGCAGGACGTACTCCACCGCGGCCCGGCCCGCCGCCGCGCTGATCTTCCCGACCGGGCATGTCTCCGGCGCGGCGTTCGCCAGGTCGAGCAGCGTCACTGTTCCCGGCGCGTACACCCCGGCCGCCGGGTCGTCCACGATGTCGTAGCGCAGCCCCTCCGCGCCGACCCACGCGCTGGCCCGCGCCAGAATGCGCCGCTCGCCGACCACCAGCGGCCGGCAGTCCCGGTAGACGTCGCCGGCCAGGAGGGTCTTCAGCACGATCTCAGGGCCGATGCCCGCCGGGTCGCCGAGCGTGATCGCGACCAGCGGCCGGTAGCTTGTCATAACGAAATCTCCTCGTCACGTGTCCGGCGGAGCAGCTCGACCAGGGCGTCGTCCTCGCCGTGCGCGCCGGCCTTGAGCACGACGCGCCGGATACGCCCGCGCGAGTCGGCGCCGGCCGCCAGCGGCATCCCGGGCAGCAGCTCGTCGAGCACATCGAGCCGCCGCACCCCGAGCCGCCGCAGCACCGCGCCGGCGGTATCGCCGCCGGACAGGATCAGCAGCCCAGGCTCCAGCCGCTCGACCAGGTCGCAGGCGGCCGCGGCCAGCCGTTCGGCCAGCGCCCGGGCATCCGGGCCGTCGAGCGGCGTCCCGGGCGCGGCGGGCGGAAGCTGCAGCAGGACGGCGCTCCAATCGCCGAGGCCGCCTCTTTCTTCCGCCCCATGCAAGGCTGGAAGAAGAGCCGGCGCAGCGGAGTACAGAGCCGGCGTCCCTTCGGGCGCGAGCGTGAGGCAGCGGACGCGCTGGCGCTGCCGCAGAACGGCGATCTGGCGCCCGGCGGCGGCGCTCGCGCTGCCGATCACCAGCAGCGCCGGCCCGGCCGGGTGCGAGTGTCCGTGTGATAGCGGGTGAGGGTGTGGCGCGTGGCCGCCACGGCCCTGCGCGCGAGCCAGGCGGCGGGCGAGGGCGCCGGCGAGCCCAGCGCTCCCGCAGCGCAGCGCGTCCGGCAGGGCCGCCGCCACGCTCGCCTCGATCGTCTCCAGATCGGCGTCGTCCTGCGCGTCGACCGCCAGGAGCTCCGCGCCGGCGCCGGCGAGCTCCGCGAGGCGTCCGGCCAGCGCATCGACTCCCGCGCGCACCGTCTCCAGCCCGATGTGTGCGGCTGGGCGGCGCGCGGCGGCCAGCAGCTCCGGCAGCGACGGCGGCGGCCCGACGAGGTCCGGTGCCACCAGCAGCCCGTCGACCAGAGCGCGGCGCTGCGCCGGGAACGCCGGGCAGACCACTGCGCAGCGCCGGCCGAGCGCATCGAGCATGGCGTCCAGCTCGGCGGCGATGTGCCCGCGCAGGGTTGAGTCGATCTTCTTGTACCAGATCGCCCCCGGCCGCGCGCCGATGGAGGCGACCGCCGCCCGCACGCGCTCGGCGGCAGCGCCCGCGTCCACGTGGCGCGAGTCGGAGGTCAGCGCCAGGGCCTGCCCGCCCGCCGGGCCTGGGCCGAGCAGAATCGCCGCGTCGAGCCCGGCGGCGTGGATGCGAGCGGCCGTATCCGCAGCCCCGGTCACGTCGTCCGCGAGCACGATCAGCGCCAGAGGCTGTGGCGGCACGTCCTACTCCTGATCCGCACTCTACCGGCGTGGCGCGGCTACCCGTTGCAGTGCTGCGCCACAGTGTTTATCAGCAGGTCGAAGTCGATCGGCTTGGCGATATAGGAGACCCCCTGCATCTCAGCAGCGGCCTGGGCGACGTCGGTCCGCGCCGACAGTATCACCACCGGGATGTCGACGAGCTCCGGCTGGCGCAGCTGCGCCTCGCGAAACTCCCAGCCGTTCATCACCGGCATCATCAAGTCGAGCAGGATGAGGCACGGCAACGGCTCTGATCTGAGCAGCTCGAGCGCCTCGCGGCCGTCGGCGGCGGACAGCACCTGGTAGCCCTCGTCCTCGAGCGTCTGCGCCAGCATCTCGCGAATATCGCGGTCGTCGTCCACGATCAGAACTGTCATCACACCTCATCGTCAGCAGCTACACGCTCGACTGCGTGTAGGGCCTCACAGCGGCCTTGGGAAGGCGCGGCCGCCCGTACGGGGCTCGCGCGCAAGCGCTCCGCCAGGAGATGGAGAGGGCCTCATGCGCTTCCCGCGCCCCGCGACATTACGCCATAAGCACGATCGATGCCTATTATAGCCCGCGAACGGCGGGCGCGCACATCCCAACGCTTAACATACCCTTAACACGGAGATCGATCCGGCTTAACTCAGGCCGGCTATTGTGCGGGCGCAACGAAGAGTGCGGCAGGTGCCACAACGGCCGATCCCTTTCCGCCGCAGCCACCTGGGAGGGGACGCCACAGCGCCGGCCGCCGCGAAGATGCTCGCGCCCGTCGGGCGCGGAGAAGGAGAGACAACAATGGCTCTGGTTTGGAAGCGCCCGCTTGCGCTCACGCTGCTCCTGGCGCTCGTCCTACCCGCCCTGGCCGCGTGCGGCGGGGCAACCGCCGCCCCGCCGGCGGCGACCGCAGTTCCGGCGACAGCTGTGCCGGCGGCGACCGAAGCTCCGGCGGCGGACGAGGCCCCGGCAGCGGCCGAGGGCACGGCGCTGCCCGAGGTCGACCCGGCGGCGGTGAGCGGCAACATCATCACAGCCGGGTCCAGCACCGTGTTCCCGCTGACGCAGCGCATGGCCGAGCGCTTCAACGACGAGGGCTTCGCCGGCGAGATCACGATCGACAGCATCGGCTCGGGCGCCGGCTTCGAGCGCTTCTGCGTGGCGGGCGAGACCGACATCGCCAACGCCAGCCGCCCGATCGACCGGGAGGAGATCGACGCCTGCGGCCGGCTGAGCCCGCCGCGCACGCCGATCGAGTTCCGTGTCGGCACCGACGCCCTCGCCGTCGTCGTGAGCGTCGAGAACGAGTTCCTGACCGACATCTCGCTGGAGGACCTGGCGCGAGTGTTCAACGGCGAGGTGCGGGCCTGGAGCGAGCTCGACCCGAGCTACCCGGCGGAGCCGATCCAGCTCTTCAGCCCCGGCTCGGACTCCGGCACCTACGACTACTTCGTCGAGGAGGTGCTGGGGGATGACGACACGCGGCTGCAGGCCTCCGGCGCCCAGTTCAGCGAGAACGACAACGTGCTGGTGCAGGGGGTCGAGGCCAGCCCCTACGCCATCGGCTACTTCGGCTACGCCTACTACGCCGAGAACCGGGACCGGCTCAGGGCGCTGAGCATCGAGGGTGTGGTGCCCAGCCAGGAGAACGTCGACGCCGGCGCCTACCCGCTGGCGCGGCCGCTGTTCATCTACTCCGACGCGACGATCATGCGCGAGAAGCCCCAGGTGGCGGCGTTCATCAACTTCTACCTGAGCTTCGTCAACGAAGAGATCGTCGACGTCGGCTACTTCCCGGCGCCCGCCGCCGACCTCGACGCCGCGAAGAGCGCCTGGCTCGCCGCCGTCGGCCAGTAGCCCCGGGCTACCGGGAGGCGTGGCGGACCGCGGACCCGCCCGAGCAGCTTCCCGCTGGGAAGCCCGCCGGAGCAGCGTTCGGCCGGGAGGAGTGGAGAGCCACAGGCCACCGGAGCTCCTTCGAAGGCGTGGCAGGCCGCAGGCCATCGAGCTCCTTCCGGAGGTGTGGAGGGCCGTCGGCTTACCGGAACAACTCTAGCCGGGAGGTGTGGAGGGCCGTCGGCTTACCGGAACAACTCCAGCCGGGAGGTGTGGAGGGCCGCAGGCCACCGGAGTTCCTTCGAAGGCGTTGCAGGTCGCAGGCCCAGCGGGGTTCCTTCGGAAGGCGGGCGGGCCGCAGGCCATCGAGCTCCTTCCGGAGGTGTGGAGGGCCGCAGGCCCTCCACGGACACTTTTTCCCGTCGCTCTGCGGCGACGCAGTCGCCGCAGAGCGACGGCAAGAGAGCAACCTGCAGGTAAGACCATAATGCTATACTGCGGGGCGGGCCGCGCCCCGCCCCGAACGGAGGGCGACCATGGAACCAGGCGCGCGGGCAGGGACGCGCCCGCTGGCCAGATACAACGGGGCAGGAGCCGACCTGCGGCGCAGGCCGCGCATCGGCGAGGGCATCGTCCACGCCCTGCTCCTGATCTGCGGCGCGATCTCGATCCTGACCACGGTCGGGATCGTGTACATTCTGTTTCAGGAGGCCTGGCTGTTCTTCGGGCTGCCCGAGGTGACGCTGGGCGCGTTCCTCACCGGCACCACCTGGGCGCCGCAGATCAACGAGTTCGGCATCCTGCCGCTGCTCAGCGCGACGCTGATCACCAGCGCGATCGCGATGGCCGTGGCCGTCCCGCTCGGGCTCGGCGCCGCGATCTACCTGAGCGAGTACGCCACGCCGCGCGCGCGCAGCGTCCTCAAGCCGGCGCTCGAGATCCTCGCCGGCGTGCCGACGGTGGTGTACGGCTACTTCGCGCTCACCTTCGTGACGCCGGCGGTGCTGCAGGCGATCTTCGGGCGCGACCAGGTCCAGATCTACAATATGGCCGCGGCCGGGCTGACGATGGGCATCATGATCCTGCCGCTGGTGGCCTCGATGAGCGAGGACGCGCTCTCGGCCGTGCCCCGCGCGCTGCGCGAGGGCGCCTACGGCCTCGGCGCCACCCGCCTCGAGGCCGCGCTGCAGGTGGTGGTGCCGGCCGCGATCTCGGGTATTATTGCCGCGTTCATCGTCGCCGTCTCGCGCGCCATCGGCGAGACGATGATCGTCGCGCTGGCCGCGGGCGCCGGCCCGAGCTTCACCTTCAACCCGTTTCAGGCGGCCGAGACGATGACCGGCCACATCGCCCGCATCTCGGGCGGCGATATCAGCTACGGGTCGGTGCAGTACACGAGCCTGTTCGCGATCGCGCTGACGCTGTTTGTGATGACCTTCGGCCTGAATGTGGTCAGCGGCTGGGTGGTGCGGCGCTTCCGCGAGGTGTACGAATGAGCGTCTCTCTCAGCGCCGGCACGGAGGCCCCCGCCCCCGAGCGGGCGCTGGGCAGCCTGCCGAGCACCGACGCCGAGATCCGGCGGAATATCGCGGCCCGGCGCGCGCGCGGCGCCGTCTGGCGCTGGCTGTTCGCCGGCGCCCTGGCGTTCGGCATCCTCGCGCTGGCCACGCTGCTGTGCACTGTCGTGGACGGCGCCTTCGGCCTGGCGGTGTACGAGCACAGCGTCGACCCGCGCGAGCTCTCGGACCGGTCGCTCGAAGAGCTGTCGCAGCCCGAGCTGGTCGAGATCTTCCGCGCCAACGTCTCGGCCGGGCTGTTCCGCCGCTACGACCGCGAGCGGCCGCTCGCCGAGCGCAGCGCCGAGGATGTGCGCGAGCTGATCTACGAGCGCGTCGTCGAGCGGCGCGTCGTCGCCTCCTACGGCCTGGGCGAGTCGCTGCTGCGCCGGGCGGCGGTGGAGCGCGAGACGGCCGAGCGGCACCCGGGCGGCGTGCTCGAGTGGCGCTCGTGGGTCAGCCTCGACTTCCTGACGCGGCCGATGAGCAGCGTCCCGGAGCGCGCCGGCATCCGCACCGCGCTGCTGGGCTCGGTCTGGATGATCGCGCTCACCATGCTGATCGCCTTCCCGGTGGGGGTCGCCGCGGCGATCTACCTGGAGGAGTTCGCCGGCAGGAGCTGGTGGAACCGGCTCATCGAGACCAACATCAACAACCTGGCGGGCGTGCCGTCGATCATCTACGGCATGCTCGGGCTGGCGATCTTCGTGCGCGCGCTCGAGCCGCTGACCAGCGGGCGGGCGCTCGGCGCCGAGGGGGTGAACGGAAGGACGATCCTCTCGGCGGCGCTGACGATGGCGCTGCTGATCCTGCCGCTGATCATCATCAGCGCCCGCGAGGCCATCCGCGCCGTGCCGAGCTCGCTGCGCGAGGCCAGCTACGGCCTGGGCGCCACCCGCTGGCAGACCGTCTGGCACCACGTGCTGCCGAGCGCGCTGCCGGGCATTCTCACCGGCACGATCCTGGGCATGTCGCGGGCGGCCGGCGAGACCGCGCCGCTGATCGTGGTCGGCGCCTCGACCTTTATCGTGAGCGACCCGAGCGGGCCGTTCTCGAGCTTCACCGCGCTGCCGGTCCAGATCTACAACTGGACCTCGCAGCCGCAGGAGACCTTTCGGGATATCGCAGCGGCGGCGATCCTCGTGTTGCTGGCGCTGCTTCTGAGCCTCAACGCGGCCGCGGTGCTGCTGCGCAATCGGTTTCGGAGGATGTACTGAGATGACTGTTGCCCAGGGCGTTTCGAACGGGACGTACGCGATCGAGACGCGCGATCTGAGTGTGTACTATGGGAGCTTCCGCGCTGTCAAGAACGTCAACCTGCGCCTCGAGCCGCGCAAGATCACCGCGCTGATCGGCCCCTCCGGCTGTGGCAAGAGCACGGTGCTTCGGACGCTCAACCGTATGAACGACCTGGTGCCGGGGGCGCGGGTCGAGGGCGAGGTGCTGTTCCAGGGCAAGAACCTCTACGCCCGCGACGTGGACGCGGTGGAGGTGCGGCGCCGGATCGGCATGGTGTTCCAGAAGCCCAACCCGTTCCCGAAGTCGATCTACGACAACATCGCCTTCGGGCCGCGCATCAACGGCTGGAAGGGCTCCAAGGCCGATATGGACAACCTGGTGGAGGCGTCGCTGCGCGGCGCGGCGCTGTGGGACGAGGTGAAGGACAAGCTGCACGAGAGCGGGCTGGCGCTCTCGGGCGGGCAGCAGCAGCGCCTGTGCATCGCCCGCGCGCTGGCGACGCAGCCGGAGATCATCCTGATGGACGAGCCGTGCTCGGCGCTCGACCCGATCTCGACGCTCAAGGTCGAGGAGCTGATGTTCGAGCTGCGGCGCAACTACACGATCATCATCGTGACCCACAACATGCAGCAGGCGGCGCGCGCCTCGGACTACACGGCCTTCTTCCTGATGGACAGCGACCGCGCCGGCCAGCTGATCGAGTACGGCCCGACCCAGCAGCTGTTCACCAAGCCGTCCGACAAGCGCACCGAGGACTATATCTCCGGCCGGTTCGGCTAGTGGCGGCGGGCTGCAGAGCCGTCTCGCCGGGCCGTCTCTGCAGCCGCCGCATCCCCTTCTTCGGCGGAAGCGAAGGAACCTGGAGGCGAAGCCCACCCAGACCCCGCCGGAGGCTACGCCCTCCGGAACCGCCCGCCGCGGAACGCGGCCCAGAACACCAGCGCGCTCAGGCTGGTCAGCAGCGCGCCGAGCAGGAACAGGCTGCGGAAGCCGAGCAGCGCGACCAGGAAGCCGCCGCCGAAGGCCATGGCCGTGAAGCTCGCGCCCCCGGCCATCTCCATCACCCCCGCCACCGTCCCGCGCCGCGTGGGCGGCACCAGCTCCATGAAGTACACCAGCGACGACGCGTAGCGCACCGACGAGAGGCCGATCACCCCGACGAAGCTGACGCCCGCCGCCGCCCAGTGCGGGATGAGCGCCAGCGGCAGCAGGCTCAGCCCGGAGGCGAGCGATGCCCACAGCACGACGCCGCGGTTGCCGTAGCGCGCGGCGAGCGGCGCGGTGACCAGCGCGGCCGGCGCGGCGATCAGCCGTCCCACGCCGGTGATCAGACCGATCTGCCCGGTGGGCACGGCCAGCTCGGTGTCCAGGTAGACGTTGAAGAAGGTCGAGACGGCGGCCATGCCGGCGAGCTGCAGCACCCGCACCAGGCCGACCAGCGCCAGCAGCCCGAGCAGCGCGGCGCCCACGACGCCCGCCGCCGGCGCATCGTCGGCCGCCGGGCGCGCCTCGGGGGCACGCCGGGCCGGGCGGGCGGCCGCGAGGGCGGCGATCCCCGGCACGAGCGCCAGCGCGCCGGCCAGCAGGCTGGCCCGGAAGGCGGCCGGGGCGTCGGCCGGGACCCCGAGCGCGGCGCCGAAGAGCTGGGGCAGGAAGCCGCCCACCAGGCTCCCGGCGCACGCCGCGATCGCCAGCGCCGCGACCTGCGTGGAGAAGAGCGCGTTGCGCTGCGACTCGTCGATCAGGCCCATGAGGAAGGGCGGCGCGTTGACGAAGTAGAGCGACATGCCGAGGTACAGGACGGCGATGTTGACGAGCAGCCAGACGAGGCGCAGCTCGGGCGGCAGCTGGTCCGCGAGCGCCAGGCAGGCGCCCCCGGCGACCATGAGCGCCATGCCGACGACGATCATCGGGCGGCTGCCCCAGCGCTCGCCGAGCACGCCGGCCGGCAGGCTGGCGAGCGCGAACGCGAGCATGCCGGCGGCGTTCACCAGGCCGATCGCCTCCGGGCCGTAGTCGAGGCGCACCAGGTACAGGTTGAACAGCACCGAGAAGACGCCGCCGTCGACGGCGAACCCGACGAGCGCGGCGGCGGCGAGGGCCAGGAGGACCGAGGGTTGGAGGAGGCGGATGCGCTCCAGGCGACGGGCGATCATGGTGTTTCTGTGCTCCGCATGGTGGCAGTGCCCCAGAGTGTAGCATACTTGGGGCGCTGCGCTCCCGGGGCTCTTCTGCGGGCGCTGCGCCCCGCACCCGGCTCTCTTCTGCGGATGCTGTGTTCTGCTCCTCGGTTCTTCAGCGGGCGCTGCGCCCCGCTCCCCGCCCAGGAGGGGCCGCCGCCGGCCCCTCCTGGACCTCCCCGCGCCAGGGGCGTTGCCCCTGGACCCCAAAGGGAAGCGTTCCTCTACGGCGCGCCCGTTGTCATGCCTCCGCACACCGTTCGCCTGAGCATCGCCTGAATCTTTTTCTGTGTTAGTTGCACTCGAGCCTCCGGGGTAACCCTACGCTTTTGGATACGGGGCGGCAGCCGGCCTGTCGCAGCCGGAGGCATGCCGACGGGCGGTCGGTA
>ERZ777003.678-NODE-678-length-63484-cov-11.331394_pt1 | contig 63484 bp, 52 predicted proteins | sample MGYA00374956_ERZ777003 | MGnify/ENA primary metagenome ERZ777003 (study PRJEB29302, sample SAMN06268252) | bioreactor metagenome | isolation source: Joint BioEnergy Institute, California, USA | place: USA:Joint BioEnergy Institute, California, USA | collected...
TCGCCGGGGGAGATATTGTCGTTGACAGGAGAGTGCCTTTCATGGATAGGGCACGTGGCAATGTGCCCTGGTATGGGCTTGCGCATACATTCAGAGAACGGTCCACGTCGGGCACACTGCCGTGTGCCCCTACAGATGCGCTGTACAGACCGGCTTTGTGCGGCCGCAGGGGGATACAAGATGTGCGATGTCCTCAATGTCCGGATCAGGGCAACCGGACGATGATCCTGCTCGCAGGAAATCTGTTACGCGTGTTGGAGACACTCCAGCAGGGCACTCCCAGTTCGCTGACCTAGCCGGGCTGAGCCGACGGTCGCGAATAGTGGCGTGCTCCAAAAATGTTCCACGTGGAACATTGTCCTAACTCCTGAGTGGCGGCGGCCACAACGGCTAGCCGTCAGCGACGCCGGAGCCGATGCGCAATGTTCCACGTGGAACATTGAGCCGATTGCCTTGCCGAATTCACCGGGTGAGGGGTAAACCTCGATAGATGCACGTGCGGGACCAACGTTATGCATGATCGGCGTAAGTCCTTTCGCGAAGGTCATCCTGAGCGAAGCGAAGGATCTCGGCGTTCGGACGGTTGAGATCCTTCGCTACGCTCAGGATGACGATTTCGGGCGACTATCGCCTATGTTGATGCATAGTGTTGGGGACGCCCGTGCCACGGGTGCCGGGGGGGCGCGGGGCTGGCGGGGTGGGGTGAGCCGGTTCTCTGCGGGCTCTGTGTCTCTGTGGTGAACAAGCCATCTGCGCGCATGAAGAGACCTTGCGGTTTTGGCCGCAAGGTCTCTTTTTTCTCCCCTTCTGTCGGGGGCGTTACGCCAGCAGATCGAAGCGGTCGAGGTTCATCACCTTGGTCCAGGCCTTCACGAAGTCATCGATGAACTTCCGCTCGGCGTCGGCACAGGCGTAGACCTCGGACAGGGCGCGGAGCTGCGAGTTGGCGCCGAAGACCAGGTCGACGCGCGTGGCGGTCCACTTCACATCGCCGGTCTTGCGGTCGCGGCCTTCGAACAGCTCAGCCTCGGGCGAGGTCGGCTTCCACTCGGTCCGCATGTCCAGCAGGTTGACGAAGAAATCGTTGCTCAATGTGCCGGGGCGATGCGTGAAGACGCCATGCTTCGAGCGGTCGGCATTGGTGTCGAGCACGCGCAGGCCGCCGATCAGCGCCGTCATCTCCGGCGCGGTCAGCGTCAGGAGCTGGGCGCGGTCGATCAGCAGATGCTCAGCCGGGACGGCGAACCGCTGCTTGAGGTAGTTGCGGAAGCCGTCGGCTTTGGGCTCGAGGTAGGAGAACGACTGGACGTCGGTCTGCTCCTGCGAGGCATCGGTTCGGCCGGGCGTGAACGGCACGGTGATGGTGTGTCCGGCGTTCTTCGCAGCCTGCTCGATGGCTGCGCATCCGCCCAGGACGATCATGTCGGCCAGGCTGATGCGCTTGTTGCCGGGCTGTTTGGCGTTGAACTCGCCGCGGATGCGATCGAGCGTGCCGAGGACATCGCCCAGCTCATTGGGACGGTTGACCTCCCAATCCTTCTGCGGAGCCAGGCGGATGCGGGCGCCGTTGGCGCCGCCGCGCTTGTCGGATCCGCGGAACGTCGATGCCGACGCCCAGGCGGTGAAGACAAGCTGCGAGATCGTCAGCCCCGAGGCGAGGATCTGCTTCTTCAGCTCAGCCACATCGGCTTCGTTGACCAGCTCATGGTCGACCGGCGGCAGCGGATCCTGCCAGATCAGATCCTCAGCCGGCACCTCCGGCCCGAGGTAGCGCGACTTGGGGCCCATGTCGCGATGCGTCAGCTTGAACCACGCGCGAGCGAAGGCGTCGTGGAACTCCTGCGGGTTCTCCAGGTACCGGCGCGAGATCTTCTCGTAGATCGGATCGTAGCGCAGCGCCAGGTCGGTGGTCAGCATCGTGGGCAGCCAGCGCTTTGTGCGATCGTGGGCGTCGGGGATGATGGCTTCGGCATCCTTGGCGACCCACTGATGTGCGCCAGCCGGGCTCTTGACCAGTTCCCATTCGTACTTGAACAGGTTCTCGAGGAAGTTGCTGCTCCACTTCGTGGGAGTCTTCGTCCAGGTGACCTCCAGGCCGCTCGTGATGGTGTGCGGGCCCTTGCCCGTGCCGAAGGAGTTGGACCAGCCGAGGCCCTGGTTCTCCAGCGGAGCGGCTTCGGGCTCCGGGCCGACATGCGTTGCCGGCGCGGCGCCGTGCGTCTTGCCGAACGTGTGGCCGCCGGCGATGAGGGCGACGGTTTCCTCGTCGGTCATGCCCATGCGGCTGAACGTGATGCGGATGTCATGGGCAGCGCGGATGGGGTCGGGATTGCCGTCGGGACCCTCGGGGTTTACGTAGATGAGGCCCATCTGAACGGCTGCGAGCGGATTCTCGAGGCGTTCGGAGTGGATCTTGCCGTCGGCGTCGTCATCGGTTGGGAGGACGGCATGATCGGCATCAACGCCCGGCGAGCCGACGGCATAGCGCTCGTCGCCGCCGAGCCACTTGGTCTCGCGGCCCCAGTAGACATCATTGTCCGGCTCCCAGACATCCTCGCGTCCGCCGCCAAAGCCGAAGGTCTTCACGCCCATCGTCTCCAGCGCGACGTTGCCGGCGAGGATCATCAGATCGGCCCAGGAGATCTTGCGGCCGTACTTCTGCTTAATGGGCCACAGCAGCCGGCGGGCCTTGTCGAGGTTGGCGTTGTCCGGCCAACTGTTCAGCGGCGCGAAGCGCTGCTGGCCGCGACCGCCGCCGCCACGCCCGTCGCCGACGCGATACGTGCCGGCGCTGTGCCAGGCCATGCGGATGAACAGCGGGCCGTAGTGGCCGAAGTCCGCCGGCCACCAGTCCTGCGAATCGGTCATCAGCGCAGCCAAATCCTTCTTGAGGGCGGCGTAGTCAAGACTTTTGAATTCTTTGCGATAGTCGAAATCCTCGCCCATCGGATTGGACTTGGACGAGTGCTGATGCAGCAGGTCAAGGCGAAGCGAATTGGGCCACCAGTCGCGGTTGGTGGTGCCGGTCAGCGGGTTCTTGTGGAATGGACACTTGGCTTCGGTGGACACAGGAGCCTCCTTTCGTCGGACACGGATCGTCTCGGGAATCTATGGTCTATGCAGTTTGGGAAGCGGCGGCCGGGTCGGGCGGGCGGGCCGCCTGGCAGTCGGGGCACGTGCCCCAGAAGATGACCTCCGCTTCATCGATGTCGTAGCCGGCGCTGTCGGAGGGCGTGAGGCAGGGGGCCTGTCCGACGGCGCAGTCGACGTCGACGGTCTTGCCGCAGATGCGGCAGATCAAGTGGTGATGGTTGTCGCAGACGCGATCCTCGTAGAGCGCGGGCGATCCAGCCGGCTGGATGCGGCGGATGATGCCCTTGTCGACCAGCAGGCCGAGGGCGTCATAGACAGCCTGGCGCGAGATCGAGCCGATGTGCTGCCGGACGCGTTCGGCGACCTCGTCGGCTGTGCAGTGCGGATGCTCCGCAACAGCCCGCAACACGGCCAGCCGCTGGGCGGTCACGTGCACGCCATGCCGGCGTAAGGTTGTGGCTGGATCGCTCACCATGCGAGGGGCATTATGGGCGAGTTCTGGACTGTGTCAAGATCCGGGATAAGTCCAGATTGTCGCAGGGGATCGGAGCGACCGTGTGCTTCCTGTTTCCGTATGCGGCGGGGCAACGGGTCGACTTCAGCCGGGCCCTTGATTCCGCCGTCACAGCAGGTGGACTCGGTGTTCGAAGTCAGCGATGACGTGCAGCGGAAGCGGGACGCTGTACGTCCAACTTGATCCTTGGAGCTTGAAGCTTCTTTGGAACTTGGTGGTTGGAACTTGGAGCTTCGCCCGCTCGGGACACGCTTGCCACATGAAAAACCGAGCCGCGCCCGAATGACGGACACGGCTCGGTGGGTTGTGGACGTTGGCGTTGCGCTACTCGGCTGCTGCCTCTGCCGGCGCCGCGGCTTCGATGGCGCGCTTGGCGGCGGTGAGGCCCTTGCTCTCGAGGACCGCCTGGCGGATCTCGGTGGACAGATCCGGGTTCTCGACGAGGAAGTTCTTGGCGTTCTCGCGGCCTTGGCCGAGACGCGTGCCCTTGTAGGTGTACCAGGCGCCGCTCTTCTCGACGATGTTGGCCAGCACCGCCAGGTCGAGCAGGTCGCCCTCGTAGCTGATGCCGCGGTCGAACATGATGTCGAACTCGGCATCGCGGAACGGCGGGGCGATCTTGTTCTTCACGACGCGGGCGCGCGTGCGGTTGCCGACGGCGACTTCGCCTTCCTTGATCGAGCCGGTGCGACGCACGTCGATGCGGACCGACGAGTAGAACTTCAGCGCCCTGCCGCCGGGCGTGGTCTCGGGGTTGCCGAACATCACGCCGATCTTCTCGCGGATCTGGTTGATGAAGATGACGGTCGCGCGGCTCTTGCTGATGGCGCCGGTCAGTTTGCGCAGGGCCTGGCTCATCAGCCGGGCCTGCAGGCCGACGTGCGAGTCACCCATCTCGCCTTCGATTTCGGCTCGCGGGATGAGGGCGGCGACCGAGTCGACGACGATTACATCGACCGCGTTCGAGCGGACGAGCAGCTCGCAGATTTCCAGCGCCTGCTCGCCGGTGTCGGGCTGGCTGACCAGCAGGTCATCGAGCTGAACACCCAGGCGCTTGGCCCAGGAGGGATCGAGGGCGTGCTCGGCGTCGATGAACGCAGCCACACCGCCATTGCGTTGGGCGTTGGCGATGATGTGCAGCGTGAGCGTCGTCTTACCGCTGGATTCCGGGCCGAAGACTTCGACGATGCGTCCTCGCGGCACGCCGACACCGCCGAGGGCGATATCCAGCGACAGCGAACCTGTGGGAATGCCCTCGATCTGCGGAGGATTGGCGGCATCGAGGCGCATAACCGCGCCCTTGCCGAACTGCTTTTCGATCTGCTGCACAGCCCGAGACAGGGCGGAGCTGCGGGCGGGATCGAGGGATGGGGATTCCGTGCGCGCGGACTTCGTGTCCGCAACAGTGGCCTTGGCCATGGTGGGCTCCTTTTTCCGCCGGGTATCTTGGTCAGCCGGCGACAGTGCGGCGTTTGGTTTGGCGAGTGCGTCCGATGCCTCGCCGGCTGAACTCGACGGTAGCCGCAGATGACCGCCCCTGTTCAGCTTTTGTTCACGGAGTATATCGTCGAATCCCCCCAAGATGCAACAATAAGTTTGGTAAGTTTTTGGATTTTCTATAAACCTAACAGGATGGGGTGGTTAGCGGGGTGTTGAACCGCAGAGACACGGAGGTGTGCGTAGCGGGAGATGGGCATGGTTCGAGCTCCACAGGTCGGGGCGCAGCGCGAAGGCGCAAGCGACGTGCGGAAGCAAACTGACGATGCCCGAATGCGTTATGCACCCATCACTGATCACGCACTCAATCGCCCTTCATCCCGCTCCTCGCCTCTGCGGTGGATCAGCTTCAGGCCAACCCGAACTCCTCGGGTTGGTCGACGATGCGGAGGCAGACCGTGGGGCCAGTGATGGCGTCAAGGGCGTCGAGCTGGCGCAGGGCGCTCTGCATGGCGCCTTCGCGGGCCAGGTGCGTGGTGATGACGACGGGGACGGACTGTCCCTCGTTGTTTTCCCGTTGGAGGATGGCGCTCAGGCTGATGCCCTGATCGCCGAGGATGCGCGTGACCTTCGCCATGACGCCCGGCTGATCGAGGGCGGTGAGGCGCAGGTAGTAGCGGGATCGCAGCTCGGAGAACGGTTGGATCTGTGCCCGCGGCGTGGTGTCGGGGAAGATGCGGAGCTGGTTGAAGGCTGTCTTGTACGTCCCCAACGCGACCGCCAGCAGGTCGGCGACGACAGCCGAGGCGGTCGGCAACCGGCCGGCGCCGCGGCCGTAGTAGAGGCTATGCCCCAGGGCATGGCCGTAGACGCTGATCGCGTTGAAGCTGCCGCTGACTTCCGCGAGCACGTCGTCCTTGTGGACGAGCGTGGGATGCACGCGCAGCGACAGGCGGTCGTCGCCGCTCCGCTGGGCGATGGCCAGAAGCTTGACGACATATCCCAGGTCGCTGGCGAAGCTGATGTCAGCCGGCTGGAGCGAATCGATCCCTTCGACGTAGACGTCCTCCTCGCTGACGCGGACGTTGAACGCCAGCGACGCGAGGATGGCCAGTTTCTGGGCTGCATCGCGGCCCGAGACGTCGAGGGTGGGATCAGCTTCGGCATAGCCCAGCCGCTGGGCTTCGGCGAGGGCCTGCTGGTATGTCCATCCCTGCCGCGTGAGACGCGTGAGGATGACGTTGCAGGTGCCGTTGACGATGCCGACCAGAGCATCGATGCGGTTGGCCAGCAAGCCGCTGGCGATGGCCTGGATGATCGGGATGCCGCCGCCGCAGGAGGCCTCGAAGGCGATGCAGGTGTCGTGCTTGCGCGCCAGGGCGAACAACTCGGGGGCCTTGAGGGCCAGCAGGCTCTTGTTGGCTGTGATGACCGGTTTGCCGAGGCGCAGGGCCTGCTGGATCAGCTCATCGGCGACGGTTGTGCCGCCGATCAGTTCGATCACGACATCGACCTTCGGATCGGAGATCGCGGCTTGGGCGTCGGTCGTGTAGGGGAGATCGCTCAGGCCGTCGCGGACCTTGGCGGTGTCGCGGACGACGACATGGCGGATGTCGAACGTCAGGCCGGTCCGCTGGCGCAGCATTTGTTGCTGTTCCCGGAGGATGCTTACCACACCGCCGCCGACCACGCCGCAGCCGAGCAGCGCAACTCCAATCGATCGTTCCGCCATAGCCATCAGTCCCATGAAAAACCGAAGCACCAGACTGTACGGCACACCGGGGCGGCGAGCAAGGCGGCTGGGGGATCCGGGCATCTGGGGAATCCGCCTGCCGGTCTCCTGAAAAGGACCAGTGGCTTACGGGTAGGCGAGCCAGCATGCTGGCGACAGGCCCCGGCGTCTATGTGATCTGCGAGGGTTTTGCTTGCCAATGATTTGCTGAGTGGGCACGATCCTGACATGCGATGGGTTTTCCCCGACGACAACGACAAGGAAGAAGCAGCCGCGCGGCAGGCGGTCATCAGCCGGATTGACGCGTGGTGGGAGCATTTTGTCCGCCGCATTGACGACCTCAATGCGTTCCTTCGTGGCGCCAGCGAAGTCGACCCGGGCGACTGGATGGCTGAAAAACTGCACGCGATCGATCCGCGCCTGCTGTTGGCAATCAGGATGAATATGACCAAGCCGGGGTATCGGCTGGTGATCATGCCGGACGCGGAGATGCAGCTTCGGCCGTTGGTCGATGAGATGCTGCGGCGGGCGCCGGCGGTGGAAGGTTGGGAGTTTGATGCCCATCGCCTGCCAGACGATATGGAGATGGCTGAAGCCACCGTCGCGGTGCGCACGGGCGGGTCGCTGGTGGGGGCGGAATTCTCAGCCGCGATCGGGGAGGGAAATCGGGTCGATCTGCGTGTGTTCAGCCCGGACTGCGCCAGCCGGAACGATCGGGAGGCGTGGCACACCGCCTTCCTGGGGGTACAAACGCTGCTGGGCGATGCGGTGATGGAAGCGTGGATCGGCCAGCTCGACGTGGCGCCGCTGACGGCGCGGAAACGGAAGGGATCGACGTTGCCGCTTTCGCAGGTTGCCGAACGTGTGCAGTCGCTGATCGAGGGGATTCGCCGGCAGTTGCCGGATCTGTCGACCGTCGACCCGGAGACGGGCCCCGATGGCAACGTCACCATCCTTGAGGTAACGCCCGAAACCACGGATGCGGATGAGGAGGACCCAGCCGAGCAGATGGACCTGTTGCTGGCATCGACGAGCTGGATGGCGTTGTGGGAGTCGACGCATGGCGGCGGGCTGTTTGCATCGGAACGGTTCAGCCGCAACGGCGATCGGTTCTGCTACCTCAAGCTGGAGTGGGTGCGGGAGATTGAACTTCAGGACGTCGTCGACTGGCGGGCGAGCATCGAAGATGCGCTGCAGACGGCGCTGGGCGCGGCCAACTGCGGCCTGCTGCTGGGCGGCGGGTTGGGCGGGCGATATGTGTACATCGAGCTGGCTTTGCGGGATGTCCAGCGGGCGATCCCGATCATCCGGCAGGTCGCCGAGTGGAAGCAGGTGCCGATGCGGAGCTGGCTGCTGTTTCACGATGCGCAGTGGCGAAACGAGTGGGTGGGCCTTGTGCCCGGGGCGCCGACGCCGCCAGGAATTCCGTTCTGAGTCCAGCCGTCTCCATTAGCGACTTGCCGGTTGCCAATGGCGCTGCGCGCTGGTGCGGTGGCGGCGTTGTCTCAATTCCGGCGTTCCGGTCAGCCGTGGGGAGCGGTGTATGATCGCGATGGGGCTGCCGACCAGCCCGGCGAACTGTCTGGAAGGAGAACCAGCCTTGCAGGGACTGGCACCATCGTATCACGAGGGGATCCTGGAGCATCTGCGATTCATGTTCGCGGTCGGGATCGAGTGTTCCTATCCGCTGATCGAGGGGAACTATCGCGTCGACCAAATGCGAGATACCGGCCATTACGAGCTGTGGAAGACGGATCTGAAGCTGGTGCGCGAGCTGGGGTTGCGGTATCTGCGGTATGGGCCGCCGCTATACAGCGTGTTTCGCGGGCCGGGGGACTATGACTGGGAGTTCATGGACCGCGTGATGGAGGAGATGCGGCGCCTGGGGATCATTCCGATCATCGATCTGCTGCATTTCGGGTTGCCGGACTGGCTGGGGGATTTTCAGAATCCCCGGTGGCCGGAGTATTTCGCGGAGTACGCGCGGGCGTTCGCCCAGCGGTATCCATGGGTGCGGTATTACACGCCGGTAAACGAGATCTACGTCACGGCGCAGTTCTCGGCTGCGTTCGGTTGGTGGAACGAGCGGCTGATGAGCGATGTGGCGTTTGTCACGAACATCAAGCACTGCGTGAAGGCGTCGATCCTGGCGATGCGGCAGATTCTGGAGGTGCGAGCGGATGCGATCTTCATCTTCAGCGAGTCGACCGAGTATGTGCATCCCGGCTCGCCGGCGATGGTGGAACAGGCGCATTTCCTGAACCAGCGGCGGTTTCTGTCGCTGGATCTGCTGTTTGGGCATGATGTGACGGCGACGATGTACCAGTACCTGCTGGCGGGTGGGATGACGCCGGAGGAGTATGCCTGGTTTGGCCAGCAGCGGGATCTGCGGTCCCACTGCATCATGGGGACGGATTACTACATCACCAACGAGCATGTGATGCGCCCCGACGGCCAGGCGATCGGAGCCGGGGAGATCTACGGGTATTACGTGATCACGCGGCAGTATTTCGACCGCTACCGCATGCCGGTGATGCACACCGAGACCAACCGCACGAGCAAATATGCGACGGAGTGGCTGTGGAAGGAATGGATGAACCTGCTTCGTCTGCGCGATGACGGCGTGCCGATCATCGGGTTCACATGGTTCGGCCTGGTGGACATGAAGGACTGGGACACCGCTCTCACCAAGCCCCGGGGGATGGTGAACACCGTCGGCTTGTACACCCTCCAGCGGACGCCGCGCCCGGTCGCGCATGAGTACCGCCGCCTCGTTGAGGAATATTCACACCTGCCGATTGCCAGCAACAAGCTGGCGATCCTCGCCCACTGATGCGGGCTATCGGCGGACTCCGCCGTAAGACCTGACGGCGTTACGCCGTGCACACACGTCGATTCACCGCGACGAGGGGACACGCCCACAGTCAGACTGTCACATCCAAGCGAGCGCGGCCATTGCATTTGCAATTTCGCATTGAGCGGAATCGTGGGATTCTTCACAAGCGAAACCCGCCTTACCGTATCGGAAAGGTGGTCAATGCCTCAGCACGCCCGCGCAGCGGGCTGCGCGGGTACGACATTTGCTCAAACCCTCATGTCCACTACATCAGACCCAATTTAACGTTCAGGGTGAGGCAGAAATGAATTTCGAATCAGAGAAGAAAGGTCAGGCTTACGACGGCTCGATCCGCTCAGGCGGGCTGATGCAATCGAAAGGTCCTGACGAGCCTTGGGGTAAGCAGCCGCCGCGATCGACGCCGGGCATCAGCCAGGACGTCTGGAAACGTTACACCGAAAGCCGCCTCCGCAGCTTCGGTGCACGCTGATACGCCCGCGCTGTGGTCGCGCGTCAGCCGGAACACCGCTTCCGGCGGCTGAGCAACAACTGATTCCGTCAGCGAGATCTGCCGCACGCCTCGGTCCTTTGACGAACTCGAGAGGATGACACTATGCGCACGCAGTCGGCCCAACTGGTCCCAGCCGTCAGTCCGGATCGTCCTGTCGCCGGCAATGGCGACCCCAGCCGTGCCGAAGCGCCGCTGCAGGAGCATTCCATCCTGCAGCGGCCTTTCGTATGGGGAGCCGGCGTCGAGTGCTCCTTCCTCCCGCATCTGGACATCGACGAGTACAAGTGGACGCAACATGACCGCCTTTGGAAGGAAGACTTCCGCCGAGCTGTCGAAGAGACGGGTATCACCACCTACCGGTACTGCTTTCCATGGCATGTGCTCGAGCCCCGGCGGGGGCAGTTCGACTGGCAGTATGCCGACGAGCGCATGGAGTACTTCGACAAGCTCGGCATCGAGCTGTACCTGGACGTGATGCACTTCGGCACGCCCCTGTGGCTGAAGCAGGCTGTCGGCGATGTCGAGTTCCCTGAGGCATTGGAAGACTTCACGCAGGCGCTGGTCGAGCGGTATCGAGGATCGATCCACACCTGGTGTCCCTGCAATGAGCCGCTGGTAGCGGCGCTGTTCTCCGGGGATTTCGGCTTCTGGCCGCCGCACTCGCGTAAGTGGCGCGGCTACATGCCCGTCCTGTCGCGCATCGCGCAGGCCGTCAGCCGGTCGATTCGCGCGATCCGTCATGCCGATCCGCAGGCAACCGTTCTCTACGTCGACACAGCCGAGCATTACAAGACCCGCTTCGAGGAGCTCGAACCGGAAGTGAAACGCCGCAACCTGCGCCGCTTCGTGCTGTTTGATCTGGTGATGGGGCGGGTCGACCATCGCCATCCGATGTATGACTGGCTGACCAGCTATGGTTTCAACGAGCTGGATATCGAATGGCTGCGCAACAACCCGCAGGTGCCGGACATCATCGGGCTGGACTACTACCCGCACGGCGACTGGCAGCTTGATCTGGTGAACGGCAGCATCCGCCAGAAGCGTGCCGACGCGCCCGCGGGCCTGTATCGCGTAGCCGAGCAGTACTACAACCGCTACGGCATCCCGATGATGCTGACCGAGACGAGCGTCGACGGTCAGCCGATGGCGCGTCAGATCTGGCTGGACCAGATGATCGAATCGTGCGCCCGCCTGCGCGCCGAGGGGATCCCGATGCTCGGGCTGATCTGGTGGCCGCTGATCGACTCGATCGACTGGGACGGCGCGCTGACGCACCGCGTCGGCAAGATCCACGAAGTCGGGTTGTACAACCTGACGCGCCTCAAGGATGGCCGGCTGATCCGCCAGCTCACGCCGCTGGCACGCGAGTTTGCCGAAGCGCTGCGCCAGGGCGACAAGCGCGTCGGCAAGCTGGAGTTCGTGGCTGAGCCGGTGGAGACTGTCGACGAGCAGCTTCCGCCGCTGTCGACCACGATCCCCGAGCTCATCCCCGCCTCCAATGGCCATTCCAATGGCCACGCCAACGGAAACGGAAATGGAAACGGCAATGGCAATGGCGCCGCGACAGCCGTCGAACAGCGCATCGCCGCTGCGGCGCGCGATCCAGCCCCGGGTCTCGGCGCCGAGCCGGCAGCCGCCCGCCAGCCGCAGATGGACTCATCCGCCGATGTCGCGATCAGCGTTGGCGATGACAAGTCCACCGACCGCTACGGCATCGTCGTCTTCAGCCATCTCCGCTGGGGATTCGTGTGGCAGCGGCCGCAGCAGTTCCTGTCGCGCTTCGCGCGCAAGCATGAGATCCTCTTCGTCGAGGAGCCCATGTTCACGTTGCCCGAAGGGCAGGAGCCGCGGCTCGAGACGCATCGCGTCATGCCCAACATCACCGTTGCGGCGCTACACGCCCCGCCAAGCTGGAACCGCAATCCGAAGCTGCCGGAAAAGCTCCGCGAAGCCACACGCCAGGCCATCGACCAGATGAACGAGCACGGGGCGTTCGACAAGCCGCTGCTATGGTACTACTCGCCGATGGACTCCGCCTGGTCGCTGGGGTGGTTCGAGAACCGCGGCATCGTCTATGACTGCATGGATGAGCTGTCGCAATTCACCGGCGCGCCGCCGGCGCTGATCGAGAACGAGCAGCGGCTGATGCGCGTGGCCGACGTCGTGTTCACCGGCGGCTACGAGCTGGGCGGCAAGAAGAAGCAGCAGCACGACAACGTGCACATCTTCGGCTGCGGCGTCGAGTTTGCGCATTTCGCGCAGGCGCAGAACCGTCACGCCCCGATTCCCCCCGATATCGACTTCGTCGCCCGGCCGATCCTTGGTTGGTTCGGCGTCATCGACGAGCGCGTCGACTACGCCATGATCGGCGAGATGGCCCGCAAGCGGCCGGACTGGTCGTTCTGCATGGTCGGGCCGGTGGTGAAGGTCGATCCATCGCATCTGCCGCACTGCCCGAACCTGTTCTGGCTGGGCAGCCGCGACTATCAGCAGTTGCCCGATTACTGCCGCGCGTTCGACATCTGCATGATGCCGTTCGCGATGAACAAGAGCACGGAATACATCAATCCCACCAAGGGCCTGGAATACATGGCCACGGGCCGGCCGATCGTCAGCACGCCCGTGCGCGATGTCGTGCGGCAGTGGAGCGACATCTGCTACATCGCCTCCTCAGCCGACGAGTTCATCGCGGCTGTGGATGAGGCCCTCAACAACCCCGATCGCACGCGCATCGAAAAGGGCCTGGCCCTGGCGAAAGAAAACAGTTGGGAGCGAACCGTCCAGAAGATGCAGGAGCTGATCCGCGATGCGATCGGCAGGCCCGATCGGCGCTCAGCCAAAAAGATCGAGCCCATGACCACGGCGGAGCTGGAGTACACCTACATCTCCACGCCGGGGTCATAGGAATGGCAGGGATCACCGTGCCACAAACATCAATCGCGACACGGACAGGAGCAGTACCATGGAAGAGAAAATCGTCATCATCGGCGCGGGGCCTACCGGCCTTGGCGCTGCGTACCGCCTGAAGGAACTGGGGTATCGCAACTTCCAGCTTTACGAGCGGAATCCGTACATCGGCGGCCTGGCTGCGAGTTTCAAGGACTCGGCTGGGTTCACGTGGGATATCGGCGGCCACGTGATGTTCAGCCATTACGAGTATTACGACAAGTGTTTCCAGGATCTGATGGGGGATGAATACCAGTCGAACAACCGCGAATGCTGGCTGAGGATGTTCGACCGGTGGGTTCCGTATCCGTTCCAGAACAACATCCGCTATCTGCCGAAGGAAGTCTGTTACGAATGTCTGATCGGCCTGATCGAGGCGCAGACAAAGCGCGATCATCGATCCGCCCGCAACTTCCGCGAGTTCATCGATGCGGTCTTTGGTGACGGGATCGCCAGGTACTTCATGCTGCCGTACAACTTCAAGGTCTGGGCGCATCCGCCGGAGATGATGAACAAGGAGTGGATCGGCGAGCGCGTGGCCGTGCTGGACATCAATCGTGCAATCCGCAATGTCGTGCTGGAGATGGACGACTTCGGCTGGGGGCCGAATAACCAGTTCAAGTTCCCGCTGTACGGGGGTACGGGTGAGTTCTATCGCCGCTTCGGCCCGAAGCTGGAAGGGCACATCAACCTGAACAAGACGGTCGATTTCATCAATATCGCCCGCAAGCAGGTACATTTCCAGGATGGCGAGGTGGTGAGCTATGACCGGCTGATCACCGCCATGCCGCTGGACAAGCTGTGCAACGACGTGATCAACGGCGAGATGCCGCGGGAGATCAAGAAGGCGGCAGCCGGGCTGAAGCACTCGGGCGGTTACATGGTAGGCATCGGCATCAAACAGCCGTGCCCGAGCACCAAGAGCTGGATGTACTTCCCCGAGGACAACTGCCCGTTCTACCGCGTGACGTACCTGAGCAACTACTCGCCCTACATGACGCCCGACAACCGCACGCACTACAGCCTGTTGTGCGAGACGAGCTACTCGGAGTTCAAGCACGTCGACGGCAAGACGATCGTGGATGACACGATTCGCGGCCTGATCAATGCCGGCTTGATCAGCGAGAAGGACCAGGATGACATCGTCAGCACCTGGTGCTATCACGCTGAGTACAGCTATCCGACGCCGACGGTCGAGCGGGATGAGATTCTGGCGAAGGTGATTCCGTTCCTCGAGAAGCACGGGATCTACTCGCGCGGGCGGTTCGGCATGTGGAAATACGAGGTCAGCAACACCGACCACACGCTGATGCAGGGTGTGGAGTGCGTGAATCGGCTGCTCCTGGGTGAGCCGGAGGAGACGATCGGGATCAAGTACGAGTCGACCGATGACGGTCGCAACGCCGCGCGGCATGAGCGCAGCGTGGTGGCAGGCTCGGGCGATCCGAAGAAGGCGGCTGAGCGGGCCGCGCTTGCGGCGGCGGGAGCCGGGCGGGCCAGTGCAGTCGCGAAGACAGATCCCGATGCGTCCGGGGCGCCGCACAAGGGATCTGCCGCGCGCCAGGTCGGCGACAAGGTGGAGGTCGACATCTCGGAAGAGGAGCTGGGCATCACCCAGCCGCGCGGCTGACGCGGGCCGGCGCGCATTGATATTTGACGCTTCCCCAGCAGGCGGTCACCGTCACCCCGACGGTGGCCGCCGGCTTATTCCAGCATTGTTCGGAAAGCGGCGCAGTTTGGCGCAATAACGCACCTGCTGTGTCCGCTGCGGCGAATAGTCGCGGATAACGCACGAACGAGGTTGAGTATGATCTGGACGCGTTGGATGCTTTGATTGGCCATCCCGAAAGGTGAGGTATGGACACACTGCTGGCTGCCCGGTGGCAGATGACAATCTCGCTGATGTTTCACATGGTCTTCGCAGCCATCGGCATCGGCTTGCCATTGCTGATGGTGATTGTGGAGTGGCGCTACCTGCGGACGCGACAGGAGCACTACCTGGAGCTGGCGAAGAAGTGGGCCAAGGCCACGGGGCTGCTGTTCGCCGTGGGGGCCGTATCGGGAACGGCGCTGAGCTTCGAGCTGGGGCTGCTGTGGCCGCAGTACATGGAGCTGATGGGGGCCGTGGTGGGGCACATCTTCGGCCTGGAGGGGTTTGCCTTCTTCGTCGAAGCCATCTTCATCGGCATCTACCTGTATGCGTGGGGACGGATCAGCCCGTGGGCGCACTGGCTTGCGGGTGTGATGATCGCCATCGCCGGGGCGACGTCGGGCGTGCTGGTCGTGGGCGTGAACGCATGGATGCAGATCCCGGTCGGATTTGTGCTGGACGATGCCGGTCGCGTGCTGGTGTCGGATCCGATGGCGATCTACAAGCGCTACGGTTGGTTCATGATGGCGCTGCACTCGACGCTGTCGTGCTATGTGGCGGTGGCGTTTGCGGTGGCGGGCGTTTACGCATGGGGTTGGCTGAAGGGGCATCGCGACAAGTACCACATGTCGGCGATCCGCGTGTCGCTGGCGGTCGGTGGGATCGCGGCAATCGCCCAGCCGATCAGCGGCGACCTGCTGGCCAAGTTCGTCTATCGCACTCAGCCGGCGAAGTTCGCCGCCATGGAAGGGCAATACGAAACCGAAGCGTACGCGCCGTTGCGCATCGGCGGCTGGCCGGATGACCAGAACGAGCGGACGCGCTTTGCCATCGAGATTCCCGGAGCGCTGAGCATCCTCGCGGCGCATGATCCATCGACGGTGATTACCGGATTGAAGGATATTCCGCCGGAGAACCGCCCGCCGGTGCACCTGACGCATGCGGCGTTCCAGATCATGGTGATCCTGGGCGTGATCCTGATGGTCGTGTCGATCGTCTTCTGGCTGATCTATCGCAAGCGCGGCGAAGGTGTCATGGCATTGAAGTGGATGGCGCCGGTGCTGGTGGCGTGTGGGCCGCTGGGGTTCATCGCACTGGAGGCTGGGTGGATTGTGACGGAAGTCGGCCGCCAGCCGTGGGTTATCCAGCCGAATCCGGCGACCGGCTATCCCGGCATGCGGACGGCGGACGCGGTGACATCGGCTGCCGGCGTGGCGGAACTGTTCTACCTGTTCACGGTGCTCTATGTGGTGCTCGGCGGGACGGTGATCCTGATCCTGTACAGTCTGCGACGGCAGCGCCAGCAGCGGCGCCCGATCCTCGCGCCACAGGAAGTACCGGCCCACTGACGACATTGGACCTGCAAGTGACAAGTAACCAGTAACAAATAACCAGTAGCAACCACCATGACAGACCTGACCTGGATCTACATAGCCGCCGCACTGGCGCTGGTTGGACTGATGGCCTATGCCGTGCTCGGCGGCGCTGACTTCGGCGGAGGCATCTGGGACCTGTTCGCGACCGGCCCGCGCAAGCGGCAGCAGCGCGACGCCATCGCCCGCGCGATGGGGCCGGTGTGGGAGGCCAACCACGTTTGGCTGATCTTCGTGGTGGTCGTGCTGTTCACGACGTTCCCGTACGGGTACGCGCGGCTGGGGATTGCGCTGTTCATCCCGTTTCACCTGGCGCTGATCGGGATCATGCTGCGCGGGGCGTCGTTTGTGTTCCGCGGGTTCGGACGGCGGGCGGACGGGACACTGGTTGAGGCGCGCAACGAGCCCGGGCAGCCGGCGGGCGATCCAGCGGCGCTGTGGGGCGTGGTGTTCGGCGTGGCATCGGTGATCTCGCCGATCCTGCTGGGCGCGGTGTTTGGCGTGCTGACCGCCGGCGAGGTGCGGTTCGACGAGAATCGGGAGGTGCATCTGGACAGCGCGATCCCGTGGCTGGGGATCTATCCGATCGCGTGCGGCTTGCTGGCGCTTGCGACGTGCTCGTATCTGGCAGCCGTGTACCTGTGTGCCGAGACGCAGGGCGAGCTGCGGGAGGATTTCCGCAAGCGGGCGATCATCGGCGGGACAAGCACGGCGGCACTGGCGTTTGTGGTGCTGGTGCTGGCGTGGATCAAGGCGCCGGCGTTCTTCCAGTCGCTGCTGAAGGTGTGGCCGGTGCTGGCGGGCGGGCTGGTGCTGTTTGCCCTGTCGGCATGGGCGGTGTTCGGACGGCGGTACATGCTGGCGCGGTATTTCGCAGCCGGGGAGATCGTGGTGCTGCTGCTGGGATGGGGGCTGGCGCAGCAGCCGTACCTGGTCTATCCGGATCTGACATTTGAGTCGGCGGCTGGGCCGATCACGACAATCCGCTTCCTGGTGCTGAGCGTGCCGGTAGGGGCGATCGTGCTGGTGCCGTCGCTGTGGTGCCTGTTCAAGGTCTTCAAGTCGGCTCCCGAGCGACAGCAGGGATCGGCTTCGGCGTAGAGACCTGCCGCCGCTGGCCATCCGACCATACAATCAACGACGCCCGCGGATCGGGGCGATCCGCGGGCACGTGAGGCCTCCTCCGAAGCCATGTCACGATTTCATCTTGTCTGAAGCGGGCAGCCGAAGGCTCGTGTTTCGGTGACGTCGGGCGACTCGCCACGAAGCGCCCGCTCGATCGCGAGCTGAACATAGCTGGGCTGTTGTGCCGCTTCTGGTGTCCCGTCGTCAAATGCGCCTGCGTACCGCAGGATGCCGTAGTTGCCGATGACGTAGAACGTCGGCGTCACGGTAACGCCAAAGTCCGCAGCCGCTTTGCCGTCGGCGTCGATCAGGGTCGGGAACTTCTGATCGAGCGTGCGGCGGAGCACGCGCAACTCACGCAGATGCTGCTGTTCGCCGGCATTCGGTCGGCTGGAGACAGCCAGGAAACGCACCTGGGGCTCATCTTCGTAACGCTCAACGAGCTGGTTGATCCGGTCGCTGTAGGCATTGGAGGTCGAGCAGCGGGGATCGGTGAACATGAGCACCACGATGCCGCCTCGCAGATCAGCCAGACGGATGGTGTTGCCGTCCGTGTCCTTCAGCTCGAAGCTGGGCGCGGGCATGTTGATCTGGGCGGTCGGCATCGAGGGAGCGATCCGGACACTGCGTGCCAGCAGAACGCTCAGAAAAGACACCGCCATCCCGACGGCGATGACAACGCCGCCCAAAGCAATCGACTTGCGAACCATCCGGTATAGCCCTCGTTTGCCCCGGAACCCGCTCGAACCCAACTTGCCCGAACAAAAGCCGTCTCAAAGTTTTACTTGGCTCTGTGGGGACTATACCCCACGTTCAGCAGCGGGCAAGAAAAATCGGCAGAATCTGCGCGATCCGGGGTATCGGACTCCTGAAAATAGACCTGTCGCTGTGTCGGAAACCCTAGGCGGGGGGCGGAAACCCCAGGCTCAGACCGCCCAGCCGTCTTGCGGGCGGGCGTCGACGGGGTACCGTAAGGCCATGCGAATCGTGCGATTTGAACATGACGGCAGGGTATACCACGGGCAGATGATCGACGAGCGGTCGGCTTACCGGATCGAGGGGGATCTGTTCGGCCAGATGCGCGTGACCGACCAGAAGCTGGCGATCGACCGGCTGCTGGCCCCGGTGGTGCCGGTCGACATCCTGTGCATCGGCCTGAACTACAAGGAACACGCCACTGAGACGGGGGCGACTGTCCCAGCCAATCCGATGGTTTTCATGAAGCCGTCGACCGCGCTCAATAACCCCGGCGACCCGATCTACATCCCGCGTCGTAGCGAGCAGATCGACTACGAGGCTGAGTTGGCCGTCATCATCGGCAAGACGGGCAAGTACATCCCGCGCGATCGGGCGATGGAGTACGTGTTCGGCTACACGTGTGCCAATGATGTTTCGGCGCGCGACTGGCAGCGGAACCGCGACCTGGGCGGCGGTCAATTCACGCGCGGCAAGGGGTTTGACGGCTTCTGCCCGCTCGGGCCGTGGATCGTGACGCGCGACGAGCTGCCTGATCCCGGTAATCTCCGCATCCGCACCCTGCTCAATGGCCAGGTGATGCAGGACAACACGACAGCCGACATGATCTTCGACGTGCCGGCGCTGATCGAAAGCCTCAGCAGCACGATGACGCTGCGGGCTGGGTCGATCATCCTCACCGGCACGCCGCAGGGCGTGGGTTTCGCGCGCACACCGCCGGTGTTCATGCGGGATGGGGATCACGTCGCGATCGAGATCGAGAAGATCGGTCGGCTCGAGAATCCCGTGCGGCGGGAGGGATGATGCGTCAGCGACGAAGCGATGCCGCGAACGGAGCGACGAAGGGTAAAACATCGAGCGACACCAGGTCGCCACGCGCATAAAATACAGGAATGACCCAATCGCCCGGCCAACGGGATGCAGGTTTGCCGCCGTGGGTGGCGCTGGTGGCGATCATCCTCTGCATCGCAGCCGGGGTGTGGGTCGTCTGGTTGTTCCTCGGACATGACGCGCCGGTTGTCGGCGAGCGGGTGGAGGTGCGTGGCGGCGCCTCACAGGCGGATCGCGCCAGGTTTCTCCAGCTTGTGGCTGAGCGGCGCCTCGATGAGGCGCGGTCCCTGCTGGCGGAGAAGAAGGAGCTGGCACATCATCGCGACACGCCAGGCGGCGCGACGCTGCTTCATCAGATGGCCTGGGCGGGCGATCTGGACGTCATCACGATGCTCCTCGACGCCGGAGCTGATATTGAGGCGACGGACGAGGTGTTTCAGGGAACGCCGCTGAGCTGGGCCATCGTGGCTGGGCAGGACCAGGCCGTTGAGCTGCTGCTGTCGCGCAAGGCGGCGGTGCATCCGGCGATGGGGGATTTGATCGTCGGCGGCCTGTCGGGTGATTTCACCTTCGCGCAGGGGACGCCGGAAGGATATCGCCGCATCGCGCAGATGCTCCGCGCTCAGGGGATCGAGCCGGCGCGGATGATGGAGGTTGGGTTTCTGACCAGCCTGTGGGCGGAGGAAGGCGTTGACCCTGCGTCGGCTGAGGGTGTGCGCCAGATCGAGGGAGATCGAGCGGCGCAGGCCGCGATGCCGGTGGATCTGTATGCCTTCTGCCCCGCGACGTGGATGGAAGAGGGATTGCAGCTCACCGACCAGCGGCATCGCACGGGTGTGATGACGGGGGAAGTCTATCAGCCGCCGATCCGCATCACCGTCGAAGCCAGGACGGACTCGACCAACATCCGCCTCTACTATGCCCGCGGAATGGTGGTGCTGGGGTGGGAGGTCAATCCGCAGCAGTTGTTCTACCAGGAGCCGACGACCGCAGCGCCTGTCGTGCTGGACGACCGCGGCGAGATCGAACCCGGCACATGGCACACTATTGTCTGGACGATCACAGCGACGGATTCCATTCTCGAAGTCGACGGTGAACGCCGGCTGACGCGTGCCGGCGAGTACGGCGACGTGCGCGGGCGCGTGGCCGTCGGCCCGGCATGGGGATCGACCGTGACGGTAAGGCGGTTGGAGGTGGAGAGGAGTGGTGATTGATTAGTGATTAGTGATTAGTGCGTAGCTGCGCGGGGGAAGGTGCGCGCGGCGCGAAGGCGCAAGCCATCTTCCAAGCAACAGCCGCGCGCTGTTACGTCTTAATCAATAATCACTACTCATTCACCACTCACCACTCGTCACGCTTCACTTCGAGAAGAACTTCTTGATCGCGTGAACCGTGGCTTGGCGCTGGACGGTGGCGATGGCTTCGAGGTTGGGGATCTCCTTGGGGCAGACCTCGACGCAGTTGCCAGCCTTGCCGCAGTCGGCAACGCCGCCTTCGCCCATGAGGACCTCGAGGCGCTCTTCCTTGAGGGCCGCGCCGATGGGATGCTCGTTGAACAGCAGCGTCTGGTTGATCACCGCGGCGCCGACAAACTTGTTGGTCGGCGTGTACTGCGGGCAGGCTTCCAGGCAGCAGCCGCAGGAGATGCAGCGGCTGAGCGGGTAGCGCTTCTCCTGCAGCTCCTGGGAGATCGCCGGGCCGGGGCCCAGGTCATACGTGCCGTCGATCGGCACCCACGCCTTGACGCGCTTGAGGTCATTGAACAGCCGCTGGCGGTCGACGAACAGGTCGCGGACCAGCGGGAACTTGCTCATCGGCTCGAGCGTGATCGGCTGTTCGAGCTTGTCGACCAGAGCCGAGCAGGACTGGCGCACCTTGCCGTTGATGACCATCGTGCAGGCGCCGCAGACTTCTTCCAAGCAGCCGGCATCCCAGACGGGCGGCGTGGTCTGCTTGCCGTCGGTGGTGATCGGGTTGGCTGCGATGTACTGCAGGCAGGAGATGATGTTCATGTTCGGCCGGTAGGGCACGGCGAACTCTTCCCAGCGGGAGGGCTTGTCCGGACCATCCTGGCGGCGAATACGGATGATGATCTGCTTTTCAGATTTGTTCGGGGCAATCATTGTCTATCTCCTGCGGCACGAAGGCCCTTGTGAATGCAGATGTTAAGACAGGCTGCAAGGTCATACAAGTCAGATGAGGCAGGGTTGGGGGGATAACGCATGTTTTGGGGTTTTGTGTTTGGTGTTTTGTTGTTTTGGGTGAAGATGGGGCGGGCTGCGATCGACCAGGGCCAGGGATGGGGAGAGGGAGGGTAGGATTTGAGATGCCGATCTGAGATCCCAAGTCTCAGATTATGGATTCCGGAGCGAAGACGTCCTCGCTTCCGGCCCCCGCCTGCGGATCGAGGCATTTATGCGCCGATGTCTCACTCCCGCACCGGCCCGGCGATCATCTGATGGATGGACCTGGGCGCGGTGACGATCAGCGAGCCGCGGAAGAAGGTGATGTTGGACTTGCCGCCGTTCTCGCGCCAGGCGTCTGCCGGCGTGAGCTTCTTGATCATCTCGACCAGCTCGGCGCCGCGGGCTTCGAGGTCGTCGTCCTCGTCATCGTCCCTGTCATCCCGGCCGAACAGGCCGCCGTTGTCGTCGCCCAGGCCGCCGAATCCGCCGACCCCGCTGCGCGTCCCGCTGGAGCCGCGCGATCCACTGCGGTTGCCGCCGGACAGAATGCGCGTATCGGGCCGATCAACTGCCTGCGGCTGGATGACCAGATCATGCACGGGGTAGACGCGCGTGATCAGTTCAGAGTCAGCCTGCTCCTTCGTGGTGACGATCAGGATATTGCCGGAGATGTAGTAGGTGAGCTGGTCGCCCTTGCCGGTCTCCTGCAGCATCAGCCGCAGCAGGCGCGGCACGCGCACCCAGCGGAGATTGAGGTTGATCGGCTGATCCGGCTGAACGTCCACCGCCGCCAGCGCGCCCCAGTCGACGTGCAGGTTCGTGCCGAGCGTCTGGGCGACCCACTCAAACGAGTCGCGCAGCGACGCGTTTTCGAAGCGGACCTCGGAAATCTTGGCCCACAGCGCCTGCTGAGGGGTGAGCTGAGCTTCGCCGGCATGAAACTGCTGAGCCGTTGTGGCGCCAGCCGCGAGGGCCAGTGCGAGGATGGGGGCGATGAGGCGCATGGCTGGCTCCGGCCATCGATCATGCCCGCGGGCGGTAAGAGTCAGGTCCGGTCGGACGTCTCAGCCGGCTCGCTGCGGGGCTGATCCAGCTTCCTGGGGGGCTCGATGTCGAACGCTTCCTGTTCGATCTCGCGCATGCCGCGTTTGAACTCGACGATGGTCCGGCCAAGGCTGCGTCCGACCTCCGGCAGGCGACGGCCGAAAAACAGCAATCCGATGCCGGCGATCAGCATCATCTCGAACGGGCCGGGCCAGGAGATAAACGCGATGGGGTCGAACATGGGCAACCTCTTCTTGCTGTATCGAACGTTGGACGTTCAGCACTTATTGTATGCCAAATCCAAAGGTGCGAAAACCGCCGTCACCCCGGAAACAGCCAAACGTGGCGAAATGTCGCAGGTTCTGGGGTTATCGGGTCCAGGCGACGGGCGTTCCGAGGGGCAATTGATCGCCGGCAGTGGCGGCAGGATAATCCCCGCGCCGTCCCTGCGGCATGGCAGGGCGGCGACGCCCGAGCCGATTCCGGCCGGCGCCCCGTGTCCATGCCCGTTGAGGATTCCCCCTTGAGCCCAGCCGTAACGACCGTTCTGCTGCTGATTTGCAGCAACATCTTCATGACGTTTGCCTGGTACGCCCACCTGAAGGAGCTCAACAATAAGCACTGGATCATCGCGGCGCTATTGAGCTGGGGTGTGGCGCTGTTTGAATACCTGCTGCAGGTCCCCGCCAACCGCATCGGCTATACCGTGCTGTCGGTCGGCCAGCTCAAGATCATGCAGGAGGTCATCACGCTGGCCGTCTTCGTACCGTTCTCAGTGCTCTACATGAAAGAGCCGCTGAAGCTCGACTACCTGTGGGCGGGGCTCTGCCTGGTCGGGGCTGTCTTCTTCATGTTCCGGAGCAAGTTCGCGTGAGCTGTGTCGATCTCCAAGCCGCTGTCGCGACGATCCCCCCGGGGGATTGGGCCGTCGGCGTCAGCGGCGGAGCCGACAGCGTGGCGCTGCTGCGCCTCGCCCACGAACGCCAGGATCTGCGGCTGACCGTCGTTCACCTCGATCACGAGACGCGCAGCGGCGAAAGCGCTGCCGATGCCGCCTTCGTCGCGGAGCTGGCAGATCGCCTGGGACTGCCAGCCGTCATCGCGCGCCGATCCGACATTGAACCGCGCCTCGCCAACCCGCCGCGCAATCGATCGGCGCTTTTTCGCGCCTGCCGAATGCACCTGTTCAGACAGGTCGTGCAGGGGCGAAAGCTCGCCGGCGTGCTGTTGGCTCATCATGCCGACGACCAGGCCGAGACGATCATGCTCCGCCTGCTGCGCGGTTCCGGCCCGATGGGACTGGGGGGGATGCGGGCGGTCAGCAGCGTCAGCGGCGTGTGCATCCGCCGGCCGCTGCTGCGGGTGGATCGCGCGTCGCTGCGGGCGTATCTGTCGGAGATCGGGCAGGACTGGCGCGAGGATGCGAGCAACCAGTCGCCTGCCTACGCGCGCAATCGCGTGCGGCGAATGCTGGCGGATCATCCGGCGTTACGCGATCGGTTGATCGAGATGGCGACAGCGATGCAGGGATTGCGGCGCTGGCTGAGCAGCTTGTCGCCTGTGCTGCCGGAGGAGTTCGATATCGCGGCGGTGCGGGGGTTGCCGTCGATGGTGGTGGAGCATTCGCTGCGGCGATGGCTGGGGGAGATCGGCGTACCGCCGTCGGCTATCGGACCGGCTGTCGTCGCGCGCGTCCGCGAGATGATCGAGGATGCCGCCGCGCCGCCGCGGATGCATCTGCCGGGGAAGATCGAGATCTACCGCAGGCGGGGGCGGATCGGGCGGTCGCACGGATAGCTCAGCGCACAGACGCCCAGACGCTGAGGGGTTTGGTCGCCGAGAGATTGGTGGGACTGTGGATGGGCGCTCTCGCCCATGCAACCTTGTTGTACTTGTCTCCGCACGGGCGGGGGCCAACATTATGCATCAACATAGGCGATAGTCGCCCGAAATCGTCATCCTGAGCGTAGCGGAGGATCTCAACCGTCCGAACGCCGAGATCCGTCGCTCCGCTCAGGATGACCTTCTCGAAAGGACTTACGCAGATCATGCATAGTGTTGGAGGGCGCCGGTGCCACGGTTTCCGTTCCGGGTCTCTGCAGTTCGCTCTATTTGCCAATCACGCGGAGGATGGCCGTTTGCAGCGACGGATGTGCTGAGAGCAGAGCCAGTGCCGGGTGAGCCAGGGACGGCCTGGAGAGGATCTTCGCAGCCGCGCGGCAGGCGATCGCTCGTCTTCGCCACAGGTGACCGAAGGGCGCGATGAGCTGGTCGCAGGAAAGGCGGCGGTCCGCAGATCGAGCCGATTCGATTGCATCGGCTGCGAGGAGCGCGCTTCGCATCGCCAGGCCCATGCCTTCACCACCGATGGGTTCGATGGCGGCGGCTGCGTTGCCGATGGGGATGACGCCGTCAGCCGTGGCGCATCTCCCAACACCGAAGCGCGGCAGTGGCGAAGCCAGCCATCGTGTGAGGCGTGTCGCCCCCTCCAGCCGTCGCCGCAGGCTGCGATTCTGCCGCATCATGCCAGCCAGCAGATCATCCAGATTCGCGCCCAGCCGGCGGACCCGTTCAGCCGGCACGCTCATCGCCAGATTCCACGCACCCTCCTCCACCGGATTGAGCCCCACATAGTGCCCATCGAGCGCAAACAGCTCGACCGCATCGCGCGGGCCGTCGACATCGACGAAGTGCGCGCTGATGCCGAGATCTCCCGTCGGCGGCGGGCGATCGTCGCGAAACGCCCCTTTGCCGTCCGCCAGCAGGATGACGTCGGCTGACAGGGTTTCGATGCGATTGGTGCGCAGGTCGCGGACGGTCGCAGCCGTCGGGTGACGGGCCAATCGCTCGCATCGTGCTGGCTGGCGGATCTCGGCGCCTGCCTCGGCTGCGGCGCGCAGGAGCAGATCATCCATCCGCCGACGGCTGATGCCTGCGCAGGCCCGCGGCAGGGGGATCGCGACGGCGTGGCCGTCGGCGTCATGCAGGATGACCCGATCAAGGCGGATCGCGCCCGCCCGATCGAGCGCACCAGCCAGACCAAGCTGGCGGAGCGTTTCAATGCCCGTATGGCTGAGGCACTCCCCGCAGACCTTGTCGCGGGGGAAGGTGTGCTGCTCGACAAGCGTCACGCCCCATCCGTGACGCGCCAGTCGCAGAGCCGCCACGGCGCCCGCCGGCCCGCCGCCGACGATCAGCACACGGCTGACGTGGGCATAGTGGGCCTGCGCCGACAGGGCAGATTGCGGCGTCATGAGACGAGGCATAGCCGCCTCGCTGGTGATAGGGGGCAGGGCTTACGCCTTGGCGGCGGTTTCGGGCTCGGCAGCCCGCTGGCGCAGGGCGTCCATCTTCTCGCGGACTTCCTGAGCGATGCGCGTGTTGGGGAAATCGCGCATGATCTGGTCGCCGAGGTCGACGGCTTCAGCCCAGTTGTGTTCCTGCACGGCTGCGGCGAACTGCAGACGCAGGAGGTTGAGCTTCTCCTTGAAGACCGTGCGGGCGGTTTCCTGCATCGACTCCGCCTCGGTGGGCGTAAGGTACAGGTCAAGCTGCTTGAGGATCTCGATGCTGCCGTCGACGTCCTTGCGGGCGACGGCATCATGCCACGAATCGAGCAGGCGCTGCTTGTGCTGCTCACGCCGCTGTTCGATCTCCTGCGGGAGGTTCTGCACGGACGGGTTGCCCGGGAAGCGCTGCATGAGGAGCTGAGCTTCCTGGAGGGCCTCTGCCCAGCGTTCGGAGCGGCAGCAGCGGTCAATGACGGCCAGGCCTTCGTTGATGGCGCGACGCTCGGCGTCGGCACGGCTTCGGGCGATCTGCTCACGGAAGCGCTCGGCTTCCTGACGATAGCCGAAACTGGCTTCGATCTCGTTGACCAGCGACTCAGCCGCCTCCCAGTCGCCGCGGGCGATTTCCTCGGTGATGGCGCGGCGGAGGGCGTCGCGATCCTTTTCGCGGAAGGCGATGGCCTTGGCGCGATCGCTGAGCAACTGCTGTTCGCTCATCAGGTTAAGGAGAATCGACGTCTGCTGGAGGCGGTCGTCGAGGGTCTCCTGGATCTGGGTGAGGACCTGTTCCTGGGACTTGCGGGCGGCCTGGAGGGTCATGGCCAGGGGCCAGGTCGCCAGGGCGACGATCAGCCCGGCTGTCCCGGCAGCGAGCAATGCCCACTGCTGGCGATCGACAGCCAGCCAGACGCCCACCCCCACCGTCCCCAATGCCACCGCAAAAATCACCGGGTAAATCCAGAGATACGAACGGGCCGGTCGGGGTTGATTTTCCATTGGCCACCTCTCGCGAACAGGACGTGCGGACAGTCGAGCCTGATTCAGCGAGTATAAGTGGTTACGTAAATTTATGTCAATTATCGTTCTGGCCGGTGAGAGGGGGGCGGGCCGACGGTGATGGGCGCTTCGCGCTCGGGGTTGTTGGCGGCTTCCGCCTCGGCGCGGAGGCGGGCTTCCAGGTCGATCAGCCGCTGAGAACGATCGTTGGCCAGCAGCGACAGCACCGCCCATGCGCCGATCACACAGAAGATGCCAACGGTCCAGGCCATGATGCGTTAAACCCTGTCACAAACAATGCGTACGGCGATACAGCGCCGTGGACACCATACCTATCGGCAGGGGCTGGTCGCGGGATTGAGCATGTCCGGGATGGACAATGAGGGCGGTTTGAAAGTTCTTGTTGTGTTCGCCGGGGGCTTCGGTGTAGATGACAGATGGTGGGCAAGTCGGCCGAGCCTGCGAGGTCGCGATGGCTGGGATCTGGATGGACGACTGGGACCGCGCACGCCGCCATCACGAGCAGTGGTGGCGGCGGAAGGGGATGGTCGCTCACATCACGGCGCCGCGCCGCACGCCATGGGAGCCGATCCCGCCGCCCCGGCCAGCCCGGTCGCCGGAGGAACGCTGGCTTGACGTCAGCCGGCGCGTGCATGCCGGCATCTATCACCTCAGCCGCACGGCGTTTGTAGCCGATGCGTTCCCAAATCTCGACATCGACATCGGCCCGGGATCGCTGGGACTCTTCCTCGGCGCGACGCCGCGCTTCTCGATGGAGACGGTCTGGTATGACCCGGTGATCACCGATCCCGAGCGGCACCCCGAGCTTCGCTTCGACCCAGCCAACCGCTGGTTCAAGGTCCATTGCGATCTGCTGGAGGAAGCCATGCGGCAGTGCCGCGGGCGGTATGTCGTCGGCCTGCCGGACCTGATCGAGAACATCGATACGCTCGCGCAGCTTCGCGACCCTCAGACGCTCATGATGGACCTGATCGAGCGGCCGGCATGGGTCCAGCAGCGGATCACGCAGATCAACCGCGCATACTTCGATGCGTTTGACGCACTGGTCGAGCACATCCGCCAGCCGTGGGGCGGTAACGGGTACTGTTCGTTCTACCTCTGGGGGCCTGGGCGGACAGCCAAGGTCCAGTGCGACGCCGGGGCGATGATCTCAACCGAGATGTTCCGGCGGTTTGTTCTGCCGGCGCTGACGGAGCAGTGCCGCTGGCTGGACTATGCGCTGTTCCATCTGGATGGGACGACGGCGCTGCATCACCTGGATGCGCTGCTGGAGATCGAGGCGCTGGATGCCATCGAATGGACGCCGCAAGCCGGGATCGAGCCGGGGGGCGATCCGCGGTGGTATCCGCTGTATCAGCGGATCCTGTCGGCTGGGAAGAGCGTACAGGTGGTCGGCGTCCGGCCGGAGCAGGTCCGCCCGCTGCTGGACGCCATCGGCGGGGCGGGCGTGTACTTTATGTGCCGCTGCGGGGATGAGGAGGAGGCGTGGCGTGTGGCGGAGGTGGCTGAGCGATATCGGCCGGTGGAATAAGGAGTTACGGCATTTCGCCGTGGTGGCGCCGGTGCACGGAGATCATTGCTTTTTCGGCTGGCCATGCTGTATATTGGAACTGCATCGTGGACGATGCGTTTTGTCCGGATTGCGCGACTCTATCGGGCGCAATTGGGCTCATTTCTTTTTCGAGGAGGCGATCATGTTGTCTTTGCGTGGGCTGTGGAGGCCTCTGGCCGTCGTTGGTGTTTCCGTGGGGATGGCAGCAGGTGTCGCGGACGCGACCGTGATCATCCACGATACGTTCGACACCGACGTCAGCTATACGCTGGCCGGCTCTACGCCGACGGAAGTGAACCTGCCGGGCGGAACGTGGGTTAAAGGCGCAGGGTATTCCTGGGCCACTCCGAACGTCGACCAGGCCCAGGATTACCTGAACCTGCGCGAGAACCACACCGTCGCCGCGATTCCCCTGGGCGACTACGGTAAGAACGCCCGCTTGAAGATCCAGGCCGATCTGCAGATGACGGGGATGAGCGGCGATATCGAGACAGGCGGCATGCTGTTGGGCTTCTACTCGGCCGTCCCCGCTGAGGACAACAAGACCCCCAAAGAGAACTTCACCGGCCTGCGGATCTTTCGCGACGGCACCATCACGCTGTACCACCGCGGGACGTCACTGGGGGAAGTGACGGGCTCCCCCGTCGGCCAGTCGGTGTGGCACTCGCTGTCGTTCGAGGTGGATACAGCCAACGGCGGCATTTACAACATCAACTGGGATGGCGATACGACGACCTACTCGTTCGCCAGCCTGCCCATCACCAGCGAGGATGTGGCGTACGCGGGTGTTGCGACGGATGGCGGGATCAATGGCAGAGGCTTTGCCGACAATTTCATTGTCAGCATCGTGCCTGAACCGGCTGGCCTTGCTGCCATTGGCTTGGGAATGTGTGCCCTGTGGCGCCGCCGGCGGGTCTAGGTGGTACTTCGCACGTTGATCCGCCTAACTCTCGCGAGGCGGGGGGCGAGGGGCCCTGCGGGCTCACAGGGCTTGCTCGTTGCTCCACGTTAGGGTATTATTCGCCATCGCTGCGGACCCCGGTCGACGACGGGGGTCGGGGCTGGGCGCCATCCCCGTCAACCCGCGGTCGAAAACTTGAATGCCGCAATAGTCCTACGCCCCAGCGAACTTGCGATTTGGCCGATGGTCTCTATAATGCTTGCCTTCCCCCGCACGATGCGGGGACTCTTTGTTGATACGCGCTGAGAGAAACTAAGGAACCCATGCCCACGATCAACCAGCTCATCAAGCGTCCGCGGCGAAGCCTGGCGCCGATCAAGAAGAACAAGGACCTGGAAGCCTGCCCGCAGAAGCGCGGCGTCTGCCTTCAGGTCAAGACGATGACGCCCAAGAAGCCGAACTCGGCATTGCGGAAGATCGCCCGTGTGCGTCTGAGCAACGGCCGCGAAGTGACGGCTTACATCCCCGGCGAAGAGCACAACCTTCAGGAACACTCGATCGTGCTGGTTCGCGGCGGCCGCGTCCGCGACCTGCCCGGTGTGCGCTATCACATCGTCCGCGGTACGCTGGACACGCTGGGCGTCGATGGCCGCAAGCGTGGCCGTTCGAAGTACGGCACCAAGAAGGGCAAGTAACCGGCTATGTGGTGGTTGGCTGAAGAGACAACCCGCCTCAGCGACGTCAAAAGCCATTACGGCAACGTCATCTTTGTCGGGATCTTCTTCATCGCCCTCATCGCGGTCGTGATCTGGTGGTTGAAGCGGAATGCGTGAGTGGCCAGTGGTTCGTTGTGAACGGCTGGTTCGAAACAACTCAGCACAAAAGACAAGACACAATCCAAAGTCCGCAATCCGAAATCCGCAATCTTAACAATGGTCCATCGCCGTCCGGTTTGCAGCAGGCGCGAGAACTGATGGATCGGACGGAGTATTAAACCGGGGCCGCGCCCCGATTTGAGAAAAGGTTATGGCTTACAAGAAGTTCACTGCATCGGAAGAGATCCTGGCGCCTGATCCGCGCTACAACAGCAAGCTCGTCTCCAAGTTCATCAACTGCATCATGTGGGACGGCAAGAAGGCGGTCGCTCAGCGGATCGTCTACGACGCGTTCGACATCATCGCCAAGAAGGTCAAGGACGTGCCCGTCCTCGAGCTGTTCGAGACGGCTGTCAACAACGTCAAGCCGTACGTCGAAGTCCGCTCCAAGCGCGTCGGCGGCGCCAACTACCAGGTGCCGATGCAGGTCAACAAGAAGCGTCAGCAGAGCCTGGCCTTCCGCTGGATCATCAGCGCCTGCCGCGAAGCCGGCGGCCGGCCGATGGCTGATCGCCTGGCGGACGAGCTCATCGCCGCCTACCGCAAGGAAGGCAAGGCCATCAACACCCGCGAGCAGACGCACCGCATGGCCGAAGCCAACAAGGCGTTCGCCCACTTTGCGTGGTAAGTGCCGGATCGCGACGCCGGCAAGGCTTTCTGAAGACAGAACACCGCGAGGGCGACGTCAAGGCGTCGCCCTCACGCGTGCGCATCCGCCATCACCCGCCCACCGGGGCCACCTGATTGATGAGCTGAGCCATGATCGATCTCAAAGACCTTCGCGAGAATCCCGACAAGTACCGCCAGGGCGCCCGCCTCAAGCAGGTGGATGTGGACATCGACGCGGTGTTGGCGCTCGATGCCCGGCGAGCGGCTGCGCAGAAGGAGTTTGAGCAGCTCCGGGCTGAGCAGAATCGCGCCTCAGCCGAGATCGGCAAGATCAAGGACCCCGAAGCCCGCAAGACCGCCATCACGCGGATGGGCGATCTCAAGCAGCAGGTCAAGGCGGCGGAGGATCGGGCCAAGGCCGCTGAAGCCGAGCTGACGCCGCTGCTGCTCCGCATTCCCCAGCCGCCGGACGATGATGTGCCCGTCGGCAAGGATGCATCCGAGAACGTCGTTCTCTACCGCTGGGGCGAACCGCCCAAGTTCAGCTTCAAACCGAAAAGCCATATCGAATTGGGCGAGAAGCTCGGCCTGATCGATTTTGCCCGGGGCGTGAAGCTCGCGGGGACCCGCAGCTATTTCCTGGTCGGCTTGGGAGCCGAGCTGCACAATGCCGTCCTGCGTCTGGCCATGGACATGATGGTCCGCGAGAACGGCTTCACGGCGCTCAATGTGCCGGTACTCGTCCGCGAGCCGGCGATGATCGGCACGGGCTTTTTCCCAGCCGGTCGCGAGCAGACCTACCAGGTCGATCCCGGCCCGGAAGAGAAGTTCCTCACCGGCACGGCTGAGGTGGCGCTAACAGCCTTCCATCAGGACGAAGTCCTCGATGAAGCCGATCTGCCCCGCAAGTACGCCGCCATCAGCACGTGCTTCCGGCGCGAAGCCGGCACCTACGGCAAGGACACCGCCGGTCTGTACCGCGTGCATCAGTTCGACAAATGCGAGCAGGTCGTGATCTGCCGCAACGACGTCGAGGAATCGAAGCAGTGGCACAAGACGATGCTCGGCTACAGCGAGGCGCTGCTCCAGCGGCTGAAGCTGCCGTATCGCGTGATCCAGTGCTGCACGGGGGACATCGGCGTGAAGAACGCCAGCATGATGGACATCGAGACGTGGATGCCCTCGCGCTACGACGGCAAGGACGACGCCACGGGTTACGGCGAGACGCATAGCGCGTCGCGCCTGTATGAGTTCCAGGCCCGCCGGCTGAACCTGCGGTACAAGGGCGCCGACGGCAAGATCCGCTACTGCCACACGCTCAACAACACCGTCGTCGCCAGCCCGCGCATTCTGATCCCGATCCTCGAGAACTACCAGAATGAGGACGGCACAGTCACCATCCCCGAAGTCCTGCGACCCTATCTCGGTGGGCGTGAACGCATCGAGTGATGGGTTTCACCGCAGACGCGGAAGGCGCTGAGGCGTGATTGGAGACCAGGGCGTAGCAGGCGTCCTTTATCGCCTGTGATCCGTGCTGAGATCGCTTACTCGATCTGCGCCACCTGATCGATCAGCTCCCTTGGACAGCCGATGTCGGCGATCGTTACGTCGCCGGTGAACTCACTGGCCTCGGGGGCGGCGAAGCCGACCTTGGTTGCGACGAACGTGACGGTCTGGCGGGCGCGGATGCATGGGCCCAGGGGCTTTCCGGTGTCACAGTCCAGGCCGCTGGGAATGTCGACGGCGAGCACGTCGACTTCCATGCTGTTGACCGCGGCTGCGAGCTGTTCGAACGGCGGGCGGGGGCATTGGGTCAGTCCCGTGCCGAAGATCGCATCGATCACCAGGTCATACGCCTTGCGGTGAAGCCGATCGGCTGCGGCTGCTTCGCAGGGCAGGCCCATCTTTCGGATGATGTTGTAGTTGGTGAGGGCGTCGCCCTTGTAGCCGTCGGGATCGGTTGTCAGGGCGATCTGAACGTCGACGCCGCGGTTGTGCAGGTGTCGTGCAGCCGCCAGGCCGTCGCCGCCGTTGTTGCCGCCGCCGCACAGGATCAGCACCGACCGCCCAGCCCGCTGCTGCAGCATCATCCAGGCCTCCTCGGCTACCGCGCGCGCGGCGTTCTCCATCAGCACGATGCTGGGCATGCCGTACCGCTCGACGGCCAGCCGATCGACTTCCCGAACCTGCTTGCGTGTCAGTCGCACCATAATGTTTGCTCCAGACCTCCACTGTAAGCTCAAGCCGCGCCGGCGTGAACTGCCCGAACCGCGGCGACGGCTGCCAACGAAAAAGGCCCATCCGGGTTAAGGGGATGGGCCTTTCGTGGTGGTAGTGACACCGACTATCGAATCACCGGCTGATCGCGGCTTACGTCGCGTCGCTGCCGGCTTCGGCGAGCTGCTTCTTCTCGCCCTGCGGCTTGTCGGTCTTGAGCGCATCGAAGTACAGGTGCTTCTCGCCTTCTTCGGGTTCACGAAGGCTGATGCGGATCAGGTCTTTGCCCTTGAACGCGCCGCGGAGGATTTCCTCGGACAGCGGGTCCTCAACATGCTGCTCGATCGCGCGCCGCAGCGGGCGAGCGCCGAAGTCCGTGTTGGTGCCCTTGTCGATGAGGAACGCCTTGGCTTCGGGCGTGACCTCGACCTTGAGGCCGTGTTCGACCAGCCGCTGGGTAACCTTGGCCAGCTCGAGATCCACGATCGCCTCGAGGTTCTCGCGCGACAGCGGGCGGAAGACGATCACGTCATCCAGTCGGCCGATGAACTCGGGACGGAAGTAGCGTTCCACTTCCTTCATCACCGTGTCCTTGATCGACTGGTACGTGCGCTCCTCGGTCGAGCCCTTCGACTTGGAGTGCAGGCCAAAGGTCTGGCCGCCGCCCTTGATCAGCTCCGAGCCGATGTTGCTGGTCATGATCATGACCACGTTGCGGAAGTCCACGCGCCGGCCGAACGAGTCGGTCAGGTGGCCTTCCTCCATGATCTGCAGCAGCATGTTGAACACGTCGGGGTGGGCCTTTTCGACTTCGTCGAGCAGCACCACGCTGTACGGCCGGCGACGGATCCGCTCGGTGAGCTGACCGCCTTCCTCGTAGCCGACGTATCCCGGAGGCGCGCCGATCAGGCGGGAGACGTTGTGCTTCTCCATGTACTCCGACATGTCGATCTGCACCAGCGCCTCCTGGTCGCCGAACATGAACTCGGCCAGGGCCTTGCTCAGCAGCGTCTTGCCGACGCCCGACGGGCCGAGGAACAGGAAGCTGCCCATCGGACGATTCGGGTCCTTCAAGCCGCTGCGGGCGCGACGGATCGTCTTGGCGATCGCCTTGATGGCTTCGTCCTGCGAGACCACGCGCTTGTGCAGCTCGTTTTCGAGCTCCAGCAGACGCTGAGCCTCTTCCTTTTCGAGGCGGGTCAGCGGCACGCCGGTCATCTTCGAGACGACCTCGGCGATGACTTCCTCGTCGACGACGCCATCGATCTCCTTGGACTTCTCGCGCCACTGGCGCTGCATCTCTTCCTTCTTCTTGCGCAGCTCTTCAGCCTGGTCGCGGAGACGCGCAGCCTCCTCGTACTCGGCGTTCTTGACGGCTTCGTCCTTCTGGATCGAAAGCCGCTCGATCTGCTCTTCCAGGTCCGCCAGGTTCGGCGGCTTGGTCATGCTGCGCAGACGGATGCGGGCGCCCGCTTCGTCGAGCACGTCGATGGCCTTGTCGGGCAGGGCCCGGCCGGTGATGTACCGGTCGGACAGCTCGACAGCCTGCTCCAGCGCCGCGTCCGTGATCTGGACGCGGTGGTGGGCCTCGTAGCGGTCGCGCAGGCCCTTGAGGATCTGCACGGCGTCGGCCTTGCTCGGCGGTTCGACGTGGATCGGCTGGAAGCGACGGGCCAGAGCCGCGTCCTTCTCGATGTACTTGCGGTACTCGTCGAAGGTCGTGGCGCCGATGCACTGGATCTCGCCGCGCGACAGGGCGGGCTTGAGCACGTTGCTGGCGTCGATCGCGCCTTCGGCGCCGCCGGCGCCGACGAGCGTATGGAGCTCGTCAATGAAGAGGATGACGTTCTTGGCGCGCCGGACCTCGTTCATGACGGCCTTGATGCGCTCCTCAAACTGGCCTCGATACTTCGTGCCGGCGACCATCATCGCCAGATCGAGCACAACGATACGGCGATCGTGCAGGATCTCGGGCACGTTGTTGCTGACGACCATCTGCGCCAGGCCCTCGACGATGGCGGTCTTGCCGACGCCGGCTTCGCCCAGGAGAACCGGGTTGTTCTTCTGGCGCCGGCAGAGGATCTGGATGACGCGCTCGATTTCGTTGGCGCGGCCGATGACGGGATCGAGCTGCCCTTCGCGGGCCAGTTCGGTCAGGTCGCGGCCGAAGCTGTCCAGCGCAGGGGTCTTGCTCTTGCCCTTCTGGCCCTTCGATTCAGTGGCCTGTGGTTCTTCGCTTTCCACGCCTGCACCCAAAAGGTTGAGGACTTCTTCGCGGACCTCCTCGAGCTTCAGCCCGAGGTTCATGAGGACCTGAGCGGCGACACCGTCGTGCTCGCGCAGAAGGCCGAGCAAAAGGTGTTCCGTTCCGACGTAGTTGTGGTTGAGGTTACGGGCCTCTTCGATGGCGTATTCGATGACTTTCTTGGCGCGGGGGGTCTGGGGCAGCTTGCCCATGGTGACCATGTCCGGGCCGCTCTTGACGAGCTTCTCGACTTCGAGGCGGACCTTGCGCAGATCCACGTCGAGGTTCTTCAGGACGTTGGCGCCTACGCCGCTGCCTTCCTTGACCAGGCCGAGCAGGATGTGCTCCGTTCCAATGTATTCGTGATTGAAACGCTGGGCTTCCTGGTTGGCCAGCGCCATGACCTTCCGTGCGCGATCCGTAAACCGTTCAAACATATCCATCTCCTGTAGGCCCGCGTCACTGCCGGCCGGTCGATTGCTGATTCAGGATGTCTTGCTGGGAGCCCCAGAGACTCCAAGTCTTACGACCATTCCTGAACCTTGTTCGCCACACTGGATTGTAGGGGGGGGGGACGGCAGATCAAGGCGAACGGTCCAGCGGGGGCCGCTGGTCCGACGGTTCGTTGAAGCCCGATACCCGAATCACTTCGACGGGACATTCCTGGGCCGCCTGGATGACCTGGGCCTGCCGCTGATCGAAGTATCGATCTGCCGTTGGGCGGATCGTGCATGTATCCGCCTGCACGTCGAAGACTTCCGGACAGGTGTCTTCGCACAGGCCGCAGACGATACAGCCGTCGGCGATCCAGACGCGGGCTACACGGATTGTTTCGGTCGAACCGGCCATCGACTTTGTGGACAGTGTACTTTCTGCCGATCTTAGATAGCATCTGCAGGCTTGCAATTCGGCGTTTGCCGGCGGATGACATGAGAAATACGTTGATTATCGCGCGCAGGATCTTATGAGTCAGACACGGAACCCGGCTGTTGGGGAGGTTGAGGCGGTAACCGAGGCGGATCGGGACGCCGCGGCTGCGCCCACGGGAACGCCGGTCAGCAAGTGGGCCATCCACCGGCGGATGTACGACTGGGTGCTGTCATTTGCGCATAAACCCTATGGGACGTGGGCACTTGCGGGAATCAGCTTCGCGGAGTCGAGCTTTTTCCCAATCCCGCCGGACGTACTGCTGGGGCCGATGTGTCTGTCGGCACGGCGCAAGAGCATGTGGTTTGCGGCGGTGACGACGGCCGCCAGCGTGCTTGGGGCGTATCTGGGGTATGTAATTGGATTTGCGGCAATCGGGCTGGCGCTGATGATCCCGGGGATTACGCAGGAGGGGATCGACTGGCTGAAGGCTGAGTTCGCTGCCCGCGGGGACTGGTATGTCTTTATCGCGGCCCTGACGCCGATCCCGTTCAAGCTGCTGACGATCACAGCCGGTTCGGCAAGCATGTCGCTGGTGCCCTTCACGATCGCGTGCATCATCGGGCGCGGGCTGCGGTTCTTCGGCGTAGCCGGCGTGTTCTGGCTGATCGGCCCGAAGGCTGTCCCGTTCATCGACAAGTACTTCAATCTCCTGTGCATCATCTTCGCCGTTTTGCTGATCGGCGGATTTGTGGTGATCAAGTACATGTCCTGAGGAAAAGCGGCCGCCCGTCTCGGCCGCGCGCCAGTCACGACGATCAATGCCGTTCCAGCAGGAACAACTGTTCGATGAGGTGCGTCGGGCGGGTGTGGAGATTTCGGCTGCCGCGGAAGGCGTTGTAGCGCTGGTGCAGCACCTGGAAGTGGCCGAAGCGGGAGAGCATCTGCTCGAAGTGCTCGCGCGTGAGGAAGCCCTCGTCGTTGTAGGAGATGAGGATGTGCGAGGCCTGGGTGTGTTCGAGCAGGTCGTGCAGGGCATCGGCGGCCGCGGCGCGGCGGTTGTAGGCTGATCGCTGCCAGCCGGCGGGGATGCCCGACACCCGGCTGATCACTTTCGGCTCGCGGTAGTCCAGCAGCAGGTTGAGCATGAAATAGTTCGAGCCGTAGGGGTGCTGGTTGTACGGCGGATCGAAGTAAGCCACATCAAAACTGCCAGCCTGCCGTACGAGCTGGTTGGTATCCATCTGCGTGACGTGCACTTCGGTGTCGAAGTTGCTAAAGATCGGGAAGGGCAGGCGGATCGGCTTGAGGATGCGCTGCAGCGCATCGCGGCCGGAGCCGCCGAACTGGCCAATGCCGGTCGCGCGGTTCTTGTAGAAGCCTTTGAAGACGCCGGCTGTATTGGCGTGGATTGACGCCTGCACAAGCAGAGGCGCCAGCAGATAAACCTGCTGATCGGCTGGGAGATCACCGATGAGCGTGCGGTAGGAGTCGAGGCGTTGCGCGTTCTCAACGGTGTAGAAAACGCGCTCGCCCGGCTGGATGGCGGTGTCGTCCTGTGGGGCGTAGAGGCGGCGGATGATGCCGTCGCGGACGGGTAGATCCTGGGCTTTTTCGTCAATCCGCCGGTGCGCTGCCCGCAACGCCGGCAGGTCGAGGTCCGACTTATTCGCCAGATAGCACCGGCCGATGGCGGCTGCGTAGGGTTCGAAGTCGTTGGAGATCAGGCGCGTGGCGTAGGCCTTGAACAGTCGCGACACAACGCCCGAACCGGCAAAGCCGTCGAGCATCGTCAGCTTTTGCCGGCCCAGCCGCCGCTGGACGAGCGCAATGCCCTGCTGGATCAGCGGCAACAGCGCCCGCTTGTTGCCAATGTAGGTCAGCAACTGCGTGCGAAGATACGCGGGATCTTCGCGCGTCTCCGCCGGCTGGATGAGGGTAGTCGTGGTGAGGCATTCCTCCATGGCCTGCCATTCATTGAACCGGAATGAGGGGAAGGGGGCAATGGGGTTGATGAGCGACGGAGGGCAGGAGGGGAGATGAGGAGACTGAGAGACGAAGAGACGAAGAGACGAAGTGCGCGCCTTTGTAAGGGCACATGGCAATGTGCCCCGTCTGGATCTCCTGATGCGCTTCTGATCCCCGGGGGCGGATTGTCATCCGCCCCTACAAGGCAGTTGCGCATCGGACGGCGAAGAAAAAGACGCAGAGGAAGCGACCTTTCGATCACCTCCTCTGCGTCTCCGCGTGTCTGCGGTGAATCAAGACTTAGCCCATGTGCTTGATCATCTCCGTCGCGAACTCGCTGGTCTTAACCTTCTTGGCGCCGGTCATGAGGCGCTCGAAGTCGTACGTGACGGTCTTGGCGGCGATGGTGGCTTCCAGGCTCTTGATGATGAGCTCGGCGGCTTCGATCCAGCCCATGTGCTCGAGCATCATCACGCCCGACAGGATGACGCTGCCGGGGTTGACCACATCCTGGTTGGCGTACTTGGGCGCCGTGCCGTGGGTGGCTTCGAAGATCGCATGGCCGGAGACGTAGTTGATGTTGCCGCCGGGCGCGATGCCGATGCCGCCGACCTGGGCGGCCAGGGCGTCGGACAGGTAGTCGCCGTTCAGGTTGAGCGTGGCGATGACGTCGAAGTCCTCCGGACGCGTCAGCACCTGCTGCAGCGCGATATCGGCGATCGCATCCTTGATGACGATGCCGGCGCCGGGCTTGCCCTCGGGGATGCGGCACCACGGCCCGCCATCGATCTCGACGGCGCCGAATTCGCGCTTGGCGAGCTGATAGCCCCAGTCGCGGAACGCGCCTTCGGTGAACTTCATGATGTTCCCCTTGTGCACGATCGTGACGCTCTTGCGGTTGTGGCGGATGGCGTACTCGATCGCCGCACGGACGAGGCGCTCGGTGCCGTGACGGCTGACCGGCTTGATGCCGATGCCGACTTCGACCTTGGCTTCGCCGTCCTTCCGGCTTGCCGGGAGCTGGGCGAGCCAGTCGGAGACCTTGTCAGCCGTGCCGAAGCGCACCTTGCCGAAGGCCTTGGGATCCATCTGCTTGAGGAAGTCGAGCAGCTTGCCGGCTTCGGGCGTGCCGCCGACGTACTCGATGCCGGCGTAGATGTCCTCCGTGTTTTCGCGGAAGATCACCATGTCGACCTTCTCGGGATGCTTCACGGGCGAGGGGACGCCGGTGAAGTACCGCACCGGCCGCAGGCAGACGTACAGGTCCAGCAGCTGGCGGAGGGCCACGTTCAGCGAGCGGATGCCGCCGCCGACCGGGGTCGTCAGCGGGCCCTTGATCCCCACCAGGTAATGCTTGAAGGCCTCGACGGTGTCATCGGGCAGCCAGTTATTGAATTTGTCAAAAGCTTTCTGTCCGGCATAGACCTCGAACCACTGGATCTGCCGCTTGCCGCCGTAAGCCTTTTGCACCGCTGCGTCGAAGACCCGCTGGCTGGCGCGCCAGATGTCCGGGCCGGTCCCGTCACCCTCGATAAAGGGGATGATGGGCTGATCGGGGACGGTCAACTTGCCGTTGTTGATCGAAATCGTGCCGCCGGGCGGGGGGGTAACGTCTTTGAATTGTGGCATGCCTGATCCTCGTTGGACTATATATCTTGTGAACGGGCGGACGTTATCCATGGGGCAAGGGTGTGTCAACCGCCGTGCTCGGCGGCTGGGGGGCGATTCTCCGGATTGTGCAGGCTATGCCGGGGGCCGTCGCCCAGCCGGCGGCTGGGTTTTCATTTCTTCCCTTGTGCCTGGGCGGCAATGGAATTAGCCTCTGTCGCAAGCTGGCGCCAGAGGCGCCGGTGGAATCGAGAGAGCTCAAACCCCGTGATGCCAGTGCGCCACAGACATCCAAGCCAAGGGGTCAGCCCGGCCAGGCCGTATACAACGCGTGGCATCGTCGGCATGCAGCGCATGACGATCGCACCCAGGCGGCTTTCACCCCCGTGATTCACGCGCTTTGTCGTTTTCGTGTTGTCCCCTGTCGGCAGTCGTGCATTGCCGGCCGGCTGTTGTGGAACGGGTTTTGAATCAGCGTGCATTGAGGAACAAGATGGCCGACTTCTCGGTCAGTGCGATACCGGGCGAACCTGCGACCGAGCCCGACACGCCGTTTATCGAAGTTGAGGGTACGGAGACCCTCCTTCAGCGGATTCTGCGCACGCTCAAAGACGCCAGCGGCATGTGGGCCATCGCCGACCAGGCGGTGGTCAGCATCGGCAATTTCGCCACGAATATCTTCCTGGGACGCATCCTGGCCCAGGAGGTCTACGGCATCTACGGGGCTCTGCTGGAGACGATGCTTTGGGTGATCAGCCTGCAGGCGGCACTGATCGTTTATCCCATGAGCGTCAAAGGGGCCGTCATCGACGATCCAAAGCAGCTCAAACGCTTTGCCAGCGCCAATCTCATCCTGACTGCTTTCATGGCAATCCCGTTGGGACTGCTCGTTTTTCTGGCAGCCGGCGCGGTGGACAGCATCGGATTCCAGATTGCGCTATGGGCGGGGGTGGCGTTGGCGCTATGGCATTTCCAGGAGGCGTTCCGGCGGCTGCTGTTCAGCCGTCTGCAGTTCAAGCAGGCGATCCTCGGCGATGCCCTGCGCTACCTCGGGCAGGCTGTGCTGATCATCGCGCTGTACCTGATGGGGCAACTGACGCTCTGGACCGCCTTTGCCGCGATCGCGGCCGGAGCGATCGCGGGCAGCGTCGTGCAGGGGATGCAGATCGGGCTGGCACGGGTCGATTGGGGGGAAGTCCGGGCGATGGCGTCGGAGTTCTGGCGGCTGGGCCGATGGATGCTGGCTGCCAATGTGACGCTTCTGGTCAGCACGCTGGGCGTGCAGTACACGCTCGCGTTCGCCAGGGGGTGGGATGCCTATGGCGCGTTTATGGCGCTGTCGAACATCGTCAAGCTCAGCCATCCGTTGATGTTCGGCATCGTGTCTGTGATCACGCCGGCGGCGGCGCGAGCGGTCGCGGATGGGGGGCATCGTCTGGCGCGATCGGTGTCAGTGCGATTTGCAGCCCAGGGGCTGATGATCCTGCTGCCGTTCTACCTGGTGCTCTTGCTGGTGCCGCGGCTGGCCATTTACGCAGCCTACGGCCGGGAAACGCCGTACGTCGGGCTGGAGAGTGAGCTGCGGGTCTACGTGCTGTGGTACGTGGTGCTCTACACCGCCAGTGTGCTGGGGGCGTATCTCAACGGCCTGGAGCGGGCAAGACACCATTTCCAGGCGCAGCTTGTCCACGCCATCGGGGCGATTGTGATCGCACTGCCGCTGACGTATCTCTACGGCTTGATGGGCCTGCTGATTGGGGGCGTTCTGGCGAAGGTGATCCTGTGCGGGGCGTTCATGTATTACCTGCGAAGAGCGTGACAGGTGCGCCTCGTCTGACAGGCTGATTTGTTGCCCTTCTCGATTGCGGATTTCGGATTGCGGAATGGGGGGCTCGTGGCGGCCGTTGTCCGACCTCAGGCCGGGGGGCACAGCGCCAGCACGCGATGGACGCTCAGTGGCGTCATGGACGGCAGTTCTACCGCACGATGGCGTGACAGGATCTGTCTGGCGGCTGTGACCAGGTTCTCTGTGGTTCGATGCAGGCCATGCAGCACCGGCTTGCCGAAGGCTTGGCACAGGTGGCAGGCGCGGATCGGCGACGGATGCAGCAATGCCCCAGCCGATGCGATCACCTGCTCAAACCGCTCGATCGTCCGCACCTCGCCGCCCCACGCATTGCCGATACCCTCAACCTGATCCCAGCCGCTGCCGTACACATGCACCGGAAGACCGGCTGATAGCAGGAGCTTGACGACACCCTGCAGGAAGGCGGGCGCGATCAGGCGATCGATGAACATCGCGCGGTTGACGAGCGATCCATCCAACCCGGCGCGCTCGATCCAACGGTTCAGATAGCCGTTGATGTCCTCACCGACGGCCAGCGGATTGCGACGCAGCTCTTCGCCGATGGTCTGCCACAGGAGCTGATGGCTGGAGAGCTCGAACTTCTGCGGCGGAGTGTTGAAGTCGCAGGTGTCGCTGAGCAGGGCGATGCCTTCGCCCGATCGCGATGTCGCCGGCGATGGCGGCCAGGTTGCCAGGCGGATGCGGTCGATGGACCAGCCGGCGGCTGTGGCCGCGTCGTGAAGGGACTCGTCGGCCAGCATCAGCCGATCGGCTGGGGCGTCGGCAGCCGGCGGGGCGATGCGCGGCGACGTAACCCACGTCAGCCAGGGCACATCGGACGCGACAAGTCCAGGCATCTGGCTGCGATAGGCATCGACGGTGACGATCGCATCCGACTGGCTGGCGAACTCCGCCAGCGCCACGGGCGATGCGGTGCGCGGATCATCCGGATCGAAATGCGTGATCTCCGCATTGCCAACGCGGCCAGCCGGGATCGTCCGTCGCAGCAGCCAGCCGGCGCTGTCCCACAGGCGGAAACGCGACGGCGCAACAACGGCTACGCGCATCAGGTCCGTCGCGGCCGACTGTGATGCCTGCGCACGGCCGCGCACTTCCTCCAGCCGCCGCGACCGGCGCGACGTCTCGGCGCTGAAGACAGCTCGCGCCGCCTCGATCAGCGCCTGAGCACGGTTCTCCTCCAGCACGGGCAGGCGGATGAACGACACGGGCAGGGCAAGGCCCTCATGGATCGACAGCAGCTTCTCAAGCTGACGAGCCCAGTCCTCGCCCGCCACCATCCAAAGCCGACTCGCGCGGATCTCGGGTACAAAATCGTCGCCGCACAGGACAAAGCGTGCCGCCTGCAGATCGGGGATGATGGCGAGGATGGCCTGCGTCGCGTCCAGGCGTGCGAAAGCAGCCCGGAGCTGCGCGGCGTGATCGGGCGCGAGGAAGCAGACATTGCCGCCGGTCGCCTGCATCGATTCGAGCATCGACTCGGCAGCGCGGAGCGGCAGGGAGCAGCCGGTCACCCACGCACCGGCTGGGTCCTGCGCCGTCAACGCGCCGTCGCGCCCGAGCAGCCAGGTCAGCCCCTCGGGCGGCTGATCCGGCAGATCGACCACATCCCCCTGCAGTTCCTTCAGCGCAACCAGGTTCCGCTGGAAATGCTCCAGCGCTACCCCCTCAGCCTGCTGATCCGCAATGACCGCGTCACAAGATACCACGCTTCCTTTATCGGACGTGTCGAGCCGCAGTCTTGAGGGGAATGCAGACGGCTGAGGAAGGCTTGCGCTGGCGGTGTAATGTAGACGCCGAGACGGGATCGACACTGCCGATCAGCGCGCGACCAGGCGGATCGTGCCTTTCAGGCCAGCCGGCTCGATCGCCAGGCTGTCGAAGTCCTGGATGCAGTCGAATCGCTTGCCGAAGGTCTTGTGGATCTTCGAGAAGTCGTAGCGCGGGGCCTCGGCCAGGGCATTGATCAGCCGATTGTAAACCCGGATCTCGAGCCGGCTAGTGCCGGGCGTGATGGCATCAGTCAGGTCGACGCAATACGGCGGGCAGAACAGGCCAGCCACGCGCCGGCCGTTGACGAAGATCTCGGCTGCGTCTTTGAGCGGGGTGTCGAGGAACGTGGAGTAGCCGGTGTTGCGACGAGCGGGATTGCGGCGATGCGGCGCAATCGGCTGGGCCCCGTCGAGCGCCAGATAGATGCGCCGGCCAATCCACTGCGCAGGCAGCTCGAACGATCGGCTATAGGTTGCCCCGCCGGCGAAGGCGCGGTACTCCGGCCAATCGGTCCACAGACCCACGCGATCGAGCCGTCGCTGGCGACCATCGGGGAAGGTCAGCTCCCAGTCGCTGGTGATGTCCTGCGCATCGGCCGCCGCGGCGGATATCGGCGCGCCAAGCGTGAAGTCGCCCAGCCCGCCGCTACGAAGCTCCTGATCGCACAGCAGATAGAAGACCGATTCGTAGGCGGCCAGTTCCCTGTTCAGCTCGCGGACAAGGCAGGCCGTGCGGCGCATCGGGTCGAGCTGGTAGACGTAGGCTCGCGCATCGCGGAAACGCGGCTGCAGGCGGACGGGCTTGTTGACTGTGTTCGCGAAGAAGTACAGATCCGCGTCCGTCAGCCGGCGATGCACGTAGCCGATCGACGGCGCGTCCTGCTCGAGCGCCACATCCGGCATGCACCATCGCCTCAGCATCGCCAGATCCAATGTCGCGAGCCGATGCGCATGGGGCGTGCGGTTGGCATCAAACAGAAGATCAGCAAGCTCGCGGATGGCCCGGCCGTTGCGCTGCCGCTCGATGTAGCCGGGCGGCTGATCCGGCACGCGGCCGAGCGCGATGACCGTGATACCCCGGCTGGCCAGTTGCTGCAGGGCCTGCAGCGTCGCCAGCGGCATTCGCTCGATCTGCGGGAGCACGATCACACGATACGGCATCGATCCCGCATGCGCTGCCGCCTGCAGGACCTCATCATCCACCAGATCGAAGTTGTAGCCGGCGCGCAGCAGCTCAGCCGGCAGCTCCAGGCCGATCTGGCTTCGCAGCACGTTAATGTGATGCAGGTTGTCCTTCTCGGCTGACAGCGTCTGCTGAGCCCAGACGTCGTGATCGGGCAGATAGATCCCAACATCGACCACAGCCTGGCCCGACCGCAGCAGCGAGGACACCGTCTGCAGATAGCGGCACAGATCGCCCATCACCGGATGCCAGGGATTGGTTTCGTTGAAGTTGCCCGCAGCGTAGAAAACCCACTGCGTCGGATCGCCGCCGGCGGGGCGATGGCACCAGCCGTGTCCCATGATCTGCGTCACGCCCTGCAGGAAGAACTGATCGGCTTCTGCTTTCATGTCCAGCGGCGTCGCGGCGTAGGGGGGCGAGTGAAGGCGTGTCCATGTCTCGCCGGAAACGAGGTTGTGCGGCTTGGCGCGGCAGGAGGATGAGGCGAAGCGAAGGGGCGTGATCTCGGTCCACTCCGCCGGCTGGTGGATCTGCGACGACCCCAATGTCGTCTCGCCCTCCGGCAGATCGACATATCGATAGCTCGACAGCGACGCCGGCGGCACGCCGTACGCCTGCACGCGCGACAGCACGCCACGGCTTTGCGCAAATCGCTGAAGCGGGCGCAGAAATCGCTCGTTGAGCAGCTCGGTGAGCGTCTGGCCGTAGTCGTGCTGCACGTCGGCGAGAAGGCGTGTGCGATCAGGATCGTCCACGCCGCGGTACGCATGCTCGATCAGCAGCGGCAAAAACTCGGCCAGGTCATAGCCGCGGCGGTGGCGGAACTCGGCCAGCAGGTCATCGGTCCAGTTGCTGCCGTAGGCTTCGAGGCTGTCGGTGAAGATCGCGCGGACGCGCTCCGGCCCGGCTGCCTCGAGCAGGGGCGATCCAACGGCAGTGAGATGCGCCTGGAGGGCGGTTTCACTGTAATGGTCATGTACGAGCCCTTCGGCCCCGAGGGCGGCCCGCTTGACCATCTGGCCGGTCGGTGCGGCGATCAGCAGGATCGCCTGCGACGGCTGAGGGGATGGCCTGCCAAGTCGCAGCCGGTTGCCACCGAGGGCAAGCGGCCGGCCCTCTGCGTCGATCGCCGCGAGGACGGCTTCGTGCTCGCCAAGCGATGGCAGGGGAATGTCGGCGGCATCGGCTGGAATGCTGACGGTTTGCGTTCGGACCTGCCGGGCGGCGAGCTTCGGCGGGATATGCGGCCCGCCAAACGGCCAGCCGCTGCCCAGCGTCAGATCGAAGCGCATGCCCAGCCGCTGGGCCTCCTCGGCTGCATGGCGCAGCACGCGGCAGAACGCGGGCGACAAAAACCGCTCGTTGGCGACGCCGTCGATCTCCCCATCGACGCAGACGGGGTAGATGTACGCGATCTCCACGCCGCCGATGCCAGCCTGGTGCATCAGGGTCAGTTGTCGCGTGACTTCCCGGCAGGAAATGGACGGCCCAAACCACCACCACCGCATCATGATGCGGGCGTCGGGCGAGATCGTGAGCGCGTCAGCAACGTGCTGCGTCGAAGGCATTCCGTATCATACCACTACGGGCCTGGCGAGCGCCCCGCAAGCAGGGATGCATCGCCTTTCACCCAACAGCCATATCACTGATCAGCGCGACCAGATCGTATTGTTCTGGTCCACCGCGGTGCCCATGTCGCCCAGCGTCAGGTAGGGGTTGTATTCGTCGGTCTTCTCCGTGGTGGCATGGCCATCCACCCACAGGATGTTGAGGGCGCTGCCGTGGCGGGCGTGCAGGCCGCCGCCGTGGCGGGAGGTGCCGAAGCTGTCCCACAGGTCGAAGGCGCCGTATAGACGACCCTCCTGGTAGTACCGGAGCGGGTTGCACGCATCGGCCAGCAGCAGCTTCGTCGCCGGCGAGCGGATGATCTCCAGCTTGGCGCTGGGGCCGTTCCAGCCGGAGGCGGGGTTCTTGCGATAGTTGCAACTGAAGTTGCGGACGTTGTAGCCGTAATGCGTCTCTTTCCAGAAGTCCTGGCTCAGCACGGAATCCGTCGGCTGACGGGTGGACAGCCAGTCGTTCTGCCGGACAAAATCCGCCCGGCCGCCCATGGCTTCCATCTCCGGGCAGGAGTAGATCAGCAGATTCTTGACATAGCCGCGGGACCACAGTTCCGCCGGCCAGGTGTAGCCGGTGGTCACGCCCGGCATGTCCGTCCAGACGCGCCGCGGCAGGTATCCGCTGTTGTCGTTGGCATAGAAGCGGAACACCATGCCCAGCTCACGGATGTTGCTCAGGCACGCCAGCGTCCGCGCCGATCGACGGGCCGACGACAGGGCCGGCAGCAGAATGGCGATCAAAACGGCGATGATGCCGATAACAACAAGCAACTCAACGAGCGTGAAGCCACGCGTCGTCTTGTGGTTCCACACGGCTCGCCGGCACCGCTCCATCCCCCGGCACTGCGAAAGCTCTTTCGTGTTCATGGCTGGTCCCTTCTCATGCACCCGCGGGTGTCAGTTTGCGATCCATTCAAAAACCCTGTCCAGAACCCTGGTTGCCGTGCCGTCGCGCAGCGGATCGAACGCGACGTACAGCAGTTGGCCATCCCTGGCTGAACTCATGAGGACCCAACGGCTTCGATCTTCGGACTCGCCCCACAGCAGCGGCTCGGCTTTGTGGTAGCGGTCCACGCGGACGATCTCGGCATCGAGCGAGTACCCCTTGCCGCCCCGGGCATCCACGACACGAACGATCCGCTCAACCCGCGGAACGAACGCATCCGGATGATTGAGATAGCGGGGCGAGCCGGGGCCGTCCATGTACTCCGGGCCGAACACGCTTACGCCATAGTTGATCGAACCCGGCGAGAAGCCGAAGGCTTCGTACGTCCGCGGCTGCCACACGACCAGCGCCGCGTCGGGCTTGACGCGGTTGATCGCGCGGCGGAACTTCTCGATGACCAGTTCGTTCATCAGCCACGTGCGGAACTCCTGGAACTCCGCATTGATCTGCTGACGGCCCCCCTTGGTCGTGTGTTTGCGCCGCTCAGCCGGCTCGTCATCCTCGAACTGCGGATAGATGATCACGTTCGCCGGCGTGAGCTCGTAGCCGTAGCGTTCCTTGAATGCTTCGCCGCAGCCCTTGCAGAAGCAGGCCCAGTCGACCCAGCCCTGGTTGTAAATGCGCGGCTCATCGAGCTCGATCGCCGCGATCTGCGGGTACTTGGTCAGCAGTTCCTCGACGATCAGGCCCATGTCGTCGTAATGCCGGGCGCCGGAGATCGGGCAGGGGGCCTCGCGCTTCGGCTCCTGGCCGGAGTCAAAGTCGCTGGACATGACCTGCCGCTCGTCGGGCCTGGTCTCCAGCGGGCTCTGCTTGGTCATGATGTTGGCATGCACCGCGATCCCAGCTTTGTCGGCGGCTGCCAGCAGGCGGGGCAGGTAATCCAGATCGTTTTCGACCTTGATCTTGCGACCCTGAAACTCATGCTCACCTTCGATGGTGAACCGGCTGGGGTAGATGCTGCGCGTCCGCACGCGGCTGACCTCGACGGAGATCGTGTTGGCATTGAGCTTCTGAGCCCATTCCACAGCCTCTTCGGGGCCGACACGCAGCGTGTCGTTCTTGTGCATGAACAGGACCAGGGGCGTCGGCTTGAGGCCCGGCGAACGCGGATTGTCCAGCACTCGCTGCGGCTTCCAGCTTTCGTACTTGGCGAAAACGTCGCGGATGACCTCGAAATTGCGATTGTTGGCCCGCTCCGGCAGGGTGTGGGTGTAGGAGAAGACGCCCATGCCCTGCGCGCCCTGCTCAGCCGCCCACCTGGCGATCTGCTCGTACTTCTCCATGTTGTAGTCGAGCCAGGCAGGGTAGAGCAGCGGGATATACTGGAAGTGCTTGCCAACGCCCAGCACCTGTGCGGCGCTCGAGCCGTTGTCCGAATAGGCGCTGCGGCCCAACGCCAGGACTCGAACGCTCGGCGGCAGGGCCTTGAGGCGCTCGAGCTCTGCCTTGGTCAGCAGCCGATCGGGGATGATCACCGTGGCGTCCTGCGGCACGCGATCGATCGAGCGGATGTCACTGACCCTGGCACGCTGTGACAGCGCCTGCCGCCATGCATCGGCGTTGGGACCGTTGAGCACGACGATCTCACCCGCCGCTGCGGCCTGCGCCGCCATCAACGTCGCGATGGCAAGCGCCAACCCGCACATGCATTGCATCTGAAATCGGCGAAATGCGGACACTCGTTGCTCCTGCTTCAAGGCACTGTTTCTACCGAACCGTTGAGCACGACATCGGGCGTGATGCGGATGTACTGGCTGCCATCCTTGCGCGAGCCGATGTCGCTGACCATGTAAAGCCTGAACGTCACGGTCTTCTGCAGACCCTGGAACTGCGGCCCGCTCAGATCGAACGATCCGCGTCCGTTCACCACGTCCTTGCTGCTGCTTCCCTTGAGGGTCGCTGTTGCGATGTCTGTGGCATAGTCATCCAGGCTGCTGCGAAGATGGACGGTGAACGATTCGCTGTCGGCGCCGCGGGTCAATTGCATCCCGATCTCCAGGGAGGTCAGGTTCAACTGCCGGCCGCGCCTGGGTGTCACGGAAAACTCGCCAGCGATGTCATTGGCGACGGCTGCGTCGATCGTGGCGACTTTAGATGCATTTGCGCCGCTGTCGATGCGAAGCATGTGCGTCCTGGACGTGGTCAGCCGTGTGGGACCACGGGCGGTATACCTCGTCGCCTCCACACCGCGCTGAACTGCCGGCGGGGCCGTCCGGGAGTCATCGACGTACGTCAGGTCATACGTCGCCAGGGCCTGCGCCCACGCCGATGCCGCAGGGGCGATCACCACCGCCAGCACCGTACACAGCCATGCCAGTGACGGCCGAATCCAGTCTTTCCGAACTACGTTCACCGTCATCTCCGGTTCAAGGGTCCATGACCCGGCCTAGGCACGGCGGCGCCGAACCATCACCAGCCCGCCCAGACCCGCCAGGCCAAGCATTGCCGGCTCGGGAACGGCCGGAGCGACCTCACCGTTCAGGATGATGTCGGGCATGATGCGGATGTACTCGCCGCTGCCGGTGTTGTTGACGATGGTCGTCACCATGTAGAGGCGGAACGTTACGGTTCCGGTCAGTTCCTGGAACGCCGCGCTGCTCAGATCGATCGTCTTGGTTTCCGGACCCTGCGTGTCAGCGGTGTCAGCGTCCGTGCGGAGCTGGGTCGCTACAGCAACGTCACTGGCGAAACCATCCAGGCTGCTGCGGAGGTGAACGCTGAAGAACTGCCCAGGATAGCCACGGTCGTTGCGCATCCCGAACTGCAGAGAGCTGAGGCTCAGCTGCTGGCCGTCGGCAACGGTGACGGAGAACGCACCGTACATGTCGTTCTCGATCGAGGCCTCGATCGACGACAGTTTCTGAATATTGGTGCCGCTATCCACCCGGACGTTATGCGTGCCGGAGGAAACTGACGTGGTGCCGTGGAAGGTATACCGGGAGGCAGTGACATCGTCCTGGATCTGCACCCACTGAGAGCCGACGCTGTTGGTTGTCGCTGGCGACAGGTCGTAGCGGACAATCACAGCCCCATCAACAGGTGCTGCGACCGCCAGGGCGGCACCGAGGCAGACTCCTGCGAGAACGGTCGTCCGGGCCGAAAGACGCTGCAAGACTTGGGTGATCATGGTTCCTCTCCTTACGTGTGAAGTGATTTGGGCGAACATGCGGACGAATCCTCTTAAGTATTGGTGCTGCTGTTCGAATCGCCGGCGTGCGACATGAGCAGCTCGTGGTCATGCCGGCCGTTGCCGGACTCCAGTGCATCGACCTTGTCGAACAGTTCCCGCTGGATGGGACGTACCTGGCCCGGATAGTCGAGATCGCGCGGCGACACGCGGTGGGACGCCGCCAGGGCCGCGGCGCAGCCGGCGGCTTCGCCCATGGGGACGGCGTTGCCGGTCACGCGGTACGACGCGTGGGCATAAAAGTCACCGCTGATGCACCGGCCAGCCATGAGCAGGCCGTCGACATCGCGCGCCACCAGGGCGCGGAACGGGATGTCGTAGGGCAGGGTCTTGGGAACCGGCGGCGTTTCGACGCTGCGATCGCCATCACTTGATGTCGCATGGACGTCGATCGGGAAGCTGCATTCGCAGACGGCATCGTCGTGACGACGGCCGACGATCAGATCATCCAGGCAGATGCGGTACAGCCCGGCGGGCCGGCGGCTTTCGCGGATGCCGATCTGCGCAGCCGTGGCGACGACACGCAGGTTCTGCCACGGACCGCCCGACTGTCGCAGGGCTTCGATAACCCGGTGGATCTCGCGACGCGCCGAGATTGTCGCGTCGGTGATCGCCTGGGCGTCGAGCGGGTTGCGCTCATACTCGTGGTTGGACATCAGCGCGAACAGGTCGGGATAGACCTCGAACAGCGTCGGATGACCGTACGACGGCGTCACGCCGGCGCGTTCAATCTCAGCCCGAAGGGCGCGCTTGACCTCGAGCGTGCTGTACTGATGACGGTCGTAGAAGGGGCGGATGGCTTCACGATCGACGCCGGTGATCAGCGCCATCAGCGTCATCGGCTGACAGACCGGCGTGGAAGAGCCTTCATCGATCCGGCCGATCTCGTAGCTGCAGCCGGCTTGGGCGGCCAGATCGCCGTCGCCGGTGCAGTCGATGAAGCACCTGGCTGCGAAGGCCTCCCGGCCGCTCTTGGATTCGGTGACGATATGCGTCAGCCGGCCGTTTTGCTGATGAGCGGCAACGACGCGGGTATGCAGGCGGATTCGGACGCCGGCTTCCTCGCACATCTCCTCCAGCAGGACTTTCATGTGTTCGGCGTCGTAGAGCTGGCCGCCGCGCTTGCGGGATGGCCGCCCGCCCAGATCGACGCGATAGGCTTCAACGCGGTTGAGGATCTGCTGCATCAGGCCGGACTTGTTGCGGGCGTCGAGGATCCAGCACAGCAGGCCGCTGGTCCAGATGCCGCCAAGCTGGCCGTGGGTTTCGATGAGCCGGACGTTGGGGGTGATGCCAAGATGCCGTTGCGTCTGGGCGGCTGCAATTGCCGCAGCGATACCGGCTGGCCCACCGCCGCAGACGACCACGTCTGCTTCCTCAATAACCGGGACGTTCAGCTCTTCCCCGAGTGCTGCATGGGTGGCCTCTGCATTGGACATGCGAAAAGTCTACGCCACGTGCTAAATCATTTGTTGTCAGTTATGGACGACAATGTTGTCATAAGGGAACCTTGTCAGGCTCCGTGGGCGCGTTCGGGTGGGTCTATCTTGAACTGCTTGCGGTATTCGCCGGGCGGCACCCCCATGACCCGGCGGAACGCTCGCGAGAAATTGCTCTTGTCGGTGAAGCCAACTTCGTACGCGATACGCGTAACGTCCAGCCGGCCGTTCTTCAAAAGATTGCACGCCCGCTCCACGCGGGTTCGAAGCAGGAACTCGGCCACGGACATGCCCATCGTCCGATGGAACACCCGGCCGAGGTACTTCGGATTGCACTGAAGCCGCTTGGCGATGGAGGCCAGCGTCAGCGGGTGATCGAGGTAGGTGTTGATCACCCGCACTGCCCGAACGACCAGCCGCGGCGTGCCGCCGAACGCGACTCGGGCTTCCTTGGCCCGGTTGAACGAGTGGTAGACGTCGGCTGGCAGGCCCAGCCCCTCCAGCATCGTCGCGACGAGCTGGCAGAGCTTCCGAAGGCGGGCCTGGTAGATCGGCAGCTCGCTGGACCGCAGCACGGGGACCTGTTCCAGGGCAGCCAGGGCCTCTTCCATGTTGAGCTGATTGCGATGGCTTTCGGCGATCAGCCGCTCGCGCAGGCGCTGCTTGTGCTCCGCCAGCACGACCGATCCATAATAGAAGATGCCCATCACCTGGCCGCGGTAGATCAGCGGCTGGCAGATGTCGGTCAGGCCGAGGTAGCACTGGCCGACCAGCGAATCGTTCAGCCGTAATACCTTGCGGTTGGCCAGGTATTTGTTGGTGGAACAGACCAGCATCCCGCGCTCGGTCCGCAGAGACTGCTTGGCCCACTGGCACAGCGGCCCGCGGTGCACGCGCATCTCATCCGGCAGGCGCAGCTCCGGGTGATCGAGCGTCATGCCGACCAAATCTTCGAAGCTGATCAGCAACGGCCCAGCCGCCTCGACCAGACGCATCAGATACGCCAGCGAGGATTCCTCAGCCTCCTTCTCACCGCCGGCGACGCGTAGTTGGGTCAGCGTGTTATCCATGAATCTCCAGCCGGGCGACGACAGGCAGGCGTCGAGCGAGCACAATCCAATATGCACCCAACCGAAGGCATTGGCAACGATGGCTGGGAGGATACGGAGGTCCTGTCAGCAATCGCTGCAAACACCCTGGAAACCCAGTCGTTTGCTGTCGCATCCGGGCCATGCACCTCCGATCTGGACTTGGAGCACATGGTTCGGGAAGGAGTCGATGGCAATCACCGGCCCACGGAGAGGTACGACTTCGCAGCCGACAACTGGAGGCTGGACGTGCTGACGCCAGAAGGGGAGTCGGCGTGTGTGATCCCCGTGCGCCCACCCAAGCTGAAACGGTGCTTATAGTCCGGTTATACGTTGGCTGAATCCGCTGTTTTCCTGTATCCGGAGGTCGGCTGGCCGCCATCTGAATTGCGACAAATCCCGAAATAGTATAAGAACAATCGCGATCAAACCCTGCGGCCGCGTCCGGGGAATAATTTCCGTGCAGCTTATGGTGTGGTTAACATATAGTGGGTCGTCGCGTGGCGGCCGTCGCGCGGTTCCGGTAGCTCGTGCGATCGGAGGGGGGAGCGACCGATCTTCGCGCGAGCCTTCCCTTCCTGGCTGGAGAGGTGGCTGATGCTCTCAAATCACGTAACCGTCGGCACAAAAGCCGCGCTGCTTGGGGCGTTCTTTGTTGGGATCGCGTCTCACAGCGCATTCGCAGCCGATGCGAACACATATCCCAGCGTGACGGTCACTGCCCCTGACGAACCCCCGGCAATCACCCTCAACCTGTTCCGGATCGATCACTGGTCGATCCCGAAGAACAACGCCCTGGTGTATCGCACGGACAACCTCGAAGGCACGAGCAACTGGGGCCAGCCGGTTGCGACCCTTCCCTGGGGGACCGACATCTTCGTCGACACAAACGTCGAGGTCGGCAAGCGCTATCTCTATCGTGTGGTGACCGATGGAGCCAACGGTTCCAAGGTGACGCGCTACACCACCGGCGGCATCGCGACGCCGCTCGTGGAGAATCGCGGCATCATGCTGCTGATCACCGACAACGTGACAGCGCCTCAGCTTGAGCCGGAGATCGCGCGATTCAAGATGGATCTGATCGGTGACGGATACCGCGTGCAGCAGATCTCGGTGTCGCCGAACGACACTCCGCAATCGGTGAAGGCGAAGATCGTCGCCGCCCACCAGGCCAATCCCGGGCAGGTGAAATCGGTCACACTGTTGGGCAACATTCCGGTTGTGTACTCCGGCTGGGTGAACCCCGACGGTCACGGCAGCCGGCCGTTCCCGACGGATTCGTATTACGGTGACATCGACGGCAACTGGACCGACAGCACGCGCAACAGCAACAACACGGCGGGGCATTTCTCCTGGTGGGTCAACACGCCAGGCGACGGCAAGTTCGACCAGAATACGACACCCAGCCCCGTCGATCTGCAGGTGGGGCGGATCTCGTTCAATAACATGCCGGCCTTCTCCGAATCCGAAGTCGAGCTGATGCGCCGGTATCTGGATAAGAACCACGCCTATCGGCACAACCAGTTCACGTTCAATGCCACCATCATGACGCCGCAGGAGGACTCGCTGACCGGTTACGGCGCCAGCGGGCCGCTGTTTGGCACTGACAACCGTCCGTTTGTACCGTCGATCGATGCCGAGCGCTCGACGAGTTGGTGGAATGAGGCAGAGAACAACTCCTATTGGCTGTCCACCTGGCACCGCGGCGGCGGCTACTACGACAGCACCTGGGGCATCGGCAACGCGCGCGGCTTTGCGAATTCGCCGGGCGTCAATACCGCCATCCAGTCAGCATGGGCCAGCTACTACGGCGAGTGGGATGTGCAGAACGCCTTCCTGCGTGCGATGCTGGCAGCCAGAGGGCAGACAGTCGCGACGTTCTACGAGAACAACCCGGACTGGGCGCTGTATGGCCTGGGCGCCGGTGACACGATCGGGAATGCCTGGAAGACGACCGTCAACCTGAATGGCGTGGCTCTGGGCTCCACGAGCTATGCCAGAAGCATCATCCCCGCGCTGCTGGGCGATCCGTCGATTCGTCTGTTCCCGATCACGCCGGCCTCCAATCTGACGGCCACGCCCGCTGGCAATGGCGTGACGCTGACGTGGGAACCATCGCCCGACGAAGGGATCCTGGGCTACTACCTTTACCGGGCTGAAAGCCTCGATGGGGAGTTCTTCCGCATCAGTCCGGCACTGATCCAGGGGCTGTCTTTCACCGACCTGTCGCCGCTCGCGGAGGCTGTGTACATGCTCCGCGCGGTCAAGCTGCAGGAGACGGGAAGCGGCACTTACTACGACGCCAGCCAGGGGATCTTTGCTTTCGCAATGGTCCCTGAGCCGGCGACGGCTCTGATCATCGGTACCTCGGGCATCCTGCTCGTTCGTCGCCCTCGCAGCGCTGGGACATCGCCGCGCGTGCCATCTGCCACCCATACGACCGCGTGAGGGTAAGCACGGGGAAACACGACAGTCGGTAAGCTGGAGCCGCAGACATCAGCGATCGTCCAGCGGGTAACGTGGTGAAGGCCGTGGGATCACTCCCGCGGCCTTCGTCGTTTGGGCGGTGGACGAACGCGGCTCTCTGTTCGCCTGTCAGCCGATCCGTCGTCCTGGTTTTCCGCACATCACACAGGATGTTTTCCGTCACCCATTACACAATGTCAGGCGATTCCTGTGGAAAGCTGCTTTCTGGAGCGTCAGAATGGAGGTGATATTTCCGGCATTTACCGGATCAGGGATCCCTTCTTTTCCGAGGAGGCTGGCAATGCGTGGTTTGCGGGCGGCGGTGGCGGGCTTGATTCTGATGGCATATGCCGCCGGGGCGGGCGGCGGGGAGACCGCATCGACGTCTTCAGCCGATGTGCCGCAGGCGAGGGGTAATGCAACGACCCAGCCGGCGACGGCTGACGATGGGGCGGGTTTGCTCGATCCGGCGCCGCAGACCGGGCCGCTGGTCTATCGGCTGAGCGATAGCGCGCCCGAGTGGGACTCAGCCGTCCGCCGCCGCATCGTCGAGGCGATGGATGCAGCCGTCGCGGCGTACAACCGTTATGGGCAATTCGAGAAGACCGTCATCGCCAACTACAACCCCGGGACACCCACAGCCGACGCCAACTACGACGGCTGGATCAACTTCGGTGGCCAGATCGGCTTCCGCACGGCGCTGCACGAAATCGGCCACACGCTCGGCGTCGGCACGCACCGCAGGTGGCGGTCGATGATCCGCGACGGCAAGTGGATCGGCGAACATGCCAACCGGCAGTTGCGCGAGTTTGACGGGCCCGATGCGGTGCTCAATGCCGACCGGCTTCACTTCTGGCCATACGGCCTCAACTATGATCGTGAAGGCTACGACGAGGAGCAGGTCCGCCGTCATATCCTGATGGTCCACGCCCTTCGCCGCGACATGGGTCTCGTCAGCGAGTGATCGGCTCGCTGTAGGGCAGACGCGATGGAATGCGCTGACCGATCTCCACGGCCCTCTATCCACAAGCAGAATTTTTGTCGTTTTCTTGTCCGCCCTGCGCGCGTAGCATCCTCCATCAACGGTCCTGGCGAGTCGTACCAGTGACTGCCTCGCCACTCGCCACGGTGTCCATCCCCCGGCAGGGAAAGGAGGTGGCCAACCCAAGTCGCAGCGAAAGCGGCCATGGCAAAACCAACCGTGTGCCCCCAGCCGCTCTCCCTTCCGACGAACCGGCACGCCTGATTCCAACCGCTCCAGCATTCAAACTCAGCCACATTCCCGCGCTCCAACCATCCCGTCAAACCACAAGACCGCCGCAGGAGATCGATCATGAGCACCATCACGACCAAAGACGGAACGCAGATCTACTTCAAGGACTGGGGGCGTGGTCAGCCGGTCGTCTTCAGCCATGGATGGCCTCTGTCAGCCGACGCCTGGGAAGACCAGATGTTCTTCCTCGCGTCCCGTGGCTACCGGTGCATCGCGCATGATCGCCGCGGCCATGGGCGATCCAGCCAACCATGGCATGGCAACGACCTGGATACCTACGCCGATGACCTGGCTGAGCTGGTTCGACAGCTCGACCTGCGAGACGCAATCCACGTCGGCCATTCGACCGGTGGCGGAGAGGTCACGCGCTACATCGGCAAGTATGGTTCCGAGCGCGTTGCCAAAGCCGTGCTGATCGGCGCGATTCCGCCGCTGATGCTGCGAACCCCAGACAATCCGGACGGCTTGCCGATCGAGGTTTTCGATCAGCTTCGATCAGCCGTGCTGAAGGACCGCTCGCAGTTCTGGATGGACCTGACCCTGCCGTTCTACGGCTACAACCGACCTGGTGTTGAGGCTTCGGATGGCGTGCGCAGATCGTTCTGGCGTCAGGGAATGATGGCTGGGATGCCCGCATCCTACTTCTGCATCAAGGCCTTTTCGGAGACCGACCTTACGGAAGACCTCAAGCGGATCGATGTTCCCACCCTCATCATGCACGGGGACGACGACCAGATCGTACCGATCAAAGCGTCAGCCATGCGTTCGTCCAAACTCGTGCGCGATGCGGAGCTGAGAGTTTACGAAGGCGCATCGCATGGTCTGTGTACAACCATGAAGGATCAGGTGAACGAGGATTTGCTCCGCTTCATCCAGGGCTAAGCGCGGGTCTGGCGGTGTGACCCGGAATCGGAAGGGTGTCCTGCGCGAGGAAGGCATCCTGAACGTGGCTCGACTTCTCTCTTTCTCCCGACTGCCGGGGACTGAGCCTGTCGAGCCACGCTTGGCTTCCGCTGCTTCGCGTGTCACGGACGAGCACTTTGCCCGTGCGACGGGTGCGATGTTAGGGGCGGCACAGAATCCGGCACAGTATGCAGCGGTATGGGGCGGTAAGACGCTGCAAGCGGACTTGTGCCTGGTGGCGCAAACCCCTGATTTTCCAAGGGGTTCCACTCCTTACGAGATGGTACAAGTTAGGGGGATGGGCGGTGAGGGACTCGAACCCCCGACATCCTCGGTGTAAGCGAGGCGCTCTGGCCAACTGAGCTAACCGCCCGCGGGTGTTTTGCACCAAGGTATGTTCGATTGCCTCGGACGTCAAAGCATTCGCCATCCTCTGCGAGCGGTGGGGATGGCTGATGGGCATTTCCGAAAGAACGAGAAACGGGACAGGCGCGGCTGGGCGCCTGTCCCGTCGTTGGGGTCGGAGGTCCAGACGGATGGCTTAGTTGCGGGGGCCGGGGCCGCCTTGCGGGCGTTCGCCGCCACCGCCGCCGCGACGTTCACGGGGACGCTCGGGGCGATCCGCGCGATCGGGGCGCTCGGGGCCGGCTGGGCCGTCGACGGCGTCTTCACGCGGAGGACGGCGCTCCTGGAGGCGCGGGCCGAAGGCTTCGCGGCGCTCTTCGGGGCTGATGCGGCCGTCGCCGTCGGTATCGAAGCGCTCAAGCATCTCGCGATGGCGGGCTTCGAACTCGGCGCGGATGGCTTGCAACTCTTCGTCGCTGAGCTTGCCGTCATTGTCGGCATCAAAGCGGGCCAGGGCCATGTAGCCGCCGAAGGCTGGGCCTTCACCACGGCCAGGGCCTTCACCTCGACCGGGACCTTCGCCACGGCCAGGGCCATCGCCACGAGCGGTGCCTTCGCCGCGCGGGCCGCGTTCGCGGGCTTCGCCTTCGCCGCGTTCGCGCAGTTGACCTCGCTCTTCGCGAAGGGCGCGGCGGGCGGCTTCGCGTTCCTGTTCGCTGAGCTGGCCGTCGCCGTCAGCATCGAAGCGTTCGAGCATGCGGGCCCGCACGGCGCCATCGCGTTCACCCCGTTCACGACGCGGCTGGCCGGCGTCCTGGGCCATGGCCAAACCGGTGATGCTGACTGCCGCGGCTGCGATCAGTAACGTTTTGCATTTCATGACAAGTCTCCTGCTGCTAAGCACGTCCGACGGCGGCCGCGAGCGGGCCGGCTACGTTGGACCTCACCCCCTCTAACGCCGGGCGCGGCCTATTATTGCGATGGTGAATTGCGAGATGTTTTGGGCGCTGATTCCGGGGCAGGGTTGGCATAGGGTGAAGAGGATCCACTGACGCTCTGTTGTAGAAAGGAGTCAGTATGGGACAGGCAGCCAATACCGGTCGACGTGCGGAGCTTGACGATCGCAAACGGCGGGCAGCCGGTCGGCTGAACGACCGCAGCCCCGAGATCGAGCAGATCCGGGAATTTGAGTTGCCCGAGCATGTCCGCGGGACCACCGGGGGCGCGTTCGGCCGGGAAGGGATGAGCAGCCGCCAGGGGGATATCCAGACGACCAGCCGTCGCGGGGGTGCCGGCGCCAAACCACAGGACCAGGATACCGATCTGCCAAAGGCCCCGGTTCCCGAGCCTCCAGCCGACGGCGGACCTGGGCTGACGGCTCAGCCATGACGATCGGCCACAAGCCGACGGCTCGCAACTGAAGACGCCCCTGTTACATTGATGCGCATGACCGAGCTGCGCGTCAGTGACAATGGCCGTTTCATCGTCCATGACGATGGGAAGCAGACTCCATTTTTCTGGCTTGCGGATACAGCCTGGGAGTTGCTGCATCGGCTTGATCGTCCCAAGTCTGAGCATTACCTGGCCACGCGGGCCAGGCAGCATTTCACGGTGATCCAGGCGGTCATCCTCGCAGAGATGGACGGCTTGGGAACGCCCAATGCCTATGGCCATCTACCGCTGATCGATAGGGATCCGACGCGCCCGAACGACGCGTATTTTGAGCATGTCGATTTCATCGTGGATCGGGCGGCTGAGGCGGGGCTGCGCATGGCGCTGTTGCCGACGTGGGGCGACAAGCTCCCGGGCGTGGTCAGCCCGGGGCCAGCGATCTTCACACCCGACAACGCCGGCGTCTATGGTGAATGGCTTGGCCGGCGTTATCGCGACAAGCGGGTCATCTGGGTCTTGGGCGGGGATCGTAATATCACGACCGATGAGCAACTGCAGATCTGGCGCAACATGGCAGCCGGATTGCAGCGGGGCGACGGCGGGCGACACCTGATCACCTTCCACCCGCGCGGGCATGCCAGCAGCGCGCAATTCGTACACAACGAGCCGTGGCTGGCGTTCAACATGATCCAGTCCTGCCACCAGGGGAAGCACACGCCCAACTACCGCATGATCGAGCGCGACTACGCGTTGACGCCGATCAAGCCCGTGATCGACGGCGAGCCGAATTACGAAGATCATCCCGTGATGAGTCCGAAGTGGACCTGGCAGGAGGGCGATCCGTGGTTCGGCCCGCACGATGTGCGCAAGAGCGCGTGGCGATCGGTGCTGGCGGGCGCGTGCGGGCATACGTACGGTTGCCATCCGGTCTGGCAGATGTGGGAGCCGAATTACCCTGTTCACAATCACGTGCGCCGGCCCTGGAGTGAAGCCATCGAGCTGGAGGGCGCATGGCAGATGCGGCATCTGCGAGCACTGATGGAATCGCGCCCGATGCTGGGGCGCGTGCCGGATCAGTTGATGCTGATCGACGCGCCGCCGCCGAAGGATGGCGTGCGGCACGTGCGGGCGCTGCGGGCATCAGATGGATCGCATGCGTTTGTGTACATCCCGACGGGCGAGCCGGTGCGGGTGGATCTGTCGCGCATGCGCGGGGCTATGACGGCAGCTTGGTTTGATCCGCGGACGGGGGAGATACGGGAGATCGGGCGTTTCGACCGGTCGCATCGCGAAGCATTCGTGCCGCCGACGCAGGGGGAGGAAGAGGATTGGGTGCTGGTGTTGGATGCGTGATAACTGTGAAACGCTGGGATCCACGAATCTGCACGAATGGACACGAATGCGTTGGGTCATTGACGACAGGGCGTGTGGGGGGAATTGTGGCATGGGCTACCAGCCCATGCTCGTCGGGCGTCACGGGCTGGTGCAACGCTATGCATGATCTGCGCAAGTCATTTCCACGTGTCATCCTGAGCGCAGCGAAGGATCTCGGCGTTCGAACGGCTGAGATCCTTCGCTTCGCTCAGGGTGACCATCTGGGGCGACTGTCGCAGTTGATGCATCCAGTTGTGGCGGGCCGTGCCACGTTTGCGGCGCGCGGCGGCTTCGGTGATGCATTCCATTCGTGTCCATTCGTGCAGATTCGTGGATCCGCACGCATGGCACGGTGGCTGTGGGGGCGCGGCGGATGAAGCGATCGCACTTCAGTGGTATCGCGTGGCTGGCGGGAGCGCCCGGGGTGCTGTTTGTGGCGATCTGCTGCCTGCCTGTGCTGGGGTGGATGCTGTGGGCGATCGGGGCGCACTGGGGAGAGCTTATCCGGGCGATGCGGGCTGAGTGGGATGTCGTGCTGGCCAGCGTACTGTATGCCTGCAGCAGCGCAGCCATTGCGACGATTCTGGCGGTGCCCGTGGCTGTCGTGCTGGGGCGGGGCAAGAACTGGATCGCGCTGCCGCTGGGCATTGTGATGATGCTCGGGCTGCTTCAGCCGTCGATCGTTTACACCTACGGATGGGTGCAGTTCTATCGCATCCTCGGTGTCTTTCCGATGCCGCAGACATGGGCGGACGTCGCGCGATGTGTGACAACGCTGGCGGGATGGTTGTGGCCGATACCGGCTGCCCTGGGGGGATTGGCGCTGCGGCGGATGGATGCGCAGCTTCAGCTTCAGGCGGTCATGGAGGGGGCATTGTGGCGGGTGACGCTGCGCCACCTGCTGCCGGTGCTGTTCATCTCCTGGGCAGCTGTGATGGTCGTGGCGCTGCAGGAGTTCAGCGCGTATGACTACAGCGGCATTCGCGTTGTGGCGACGGAGATGCGGGCGATCTTCATCTCGACGACGGATCCGTCGCTGGGGGCTGCGCGAGCGCTGGGAACGGGATTACCGGTGGTGGTGCTGGTGCTGCTGCTGGCGGCTGGGGCGCTTTGGCTGGGGCGATCGGTAGGCATGGGGGAATGGATCGAGCATGGCCGCTGGCCGCGCGTGCTGGATGCGGGGTGGGGATGGTATGTGCTCACCGCGGTGGTGCTTGGTGTGACGCTGCTGGTGCCGACGGGGGCCCTGATCGCCTCGCTGCGCCAGCCGGATGGGCCGATCGAGATGCTGCGCGCGTATGGGCCGGAGTTTGGCGGATCGCTGATGATCAGCGGCGCGGTCGTGCTGTGTGCAGCCGTTGTGGCGCTGTCGGCGGCGATGGTGCGATTGCGCGGGATGGCACTGCTGGGGCTGGTGCCGTTTCTGGTGGGGGGGCAGTTGGTGGCGATTGCGATGATCCGTCTCTACAATCGCCCGTCGCTGGATTGGCTCTATAACCAGTGGCCGATTGTCGTGATGGGGGAGATGGCGCTGTTTGGATGGCTGGCGCTGACGGCTGGGCGGATGACGTGGACCCAGCCGTGGCGGAACATCCGCGAGATGGCGCGTGTCGACGGCGCCAACGACTGGTCGGCTGGGCGGTATGTCATAGGGCCGCTGGCCTGGCCGATCTGTGCGGCAGGCGCCATTCTTGTGGGGATCCTGTCGCTGGGCGAAGTGCCGGCGATGGTGCTGCTGGTTCCGCTGCGACCGCCAACGATCGTTCCCTGGCTGCTCCAGTGGGTTCACCTGCAACGATCGGATGAGATGATCGAAGGATCGCTGCTGCTGCTGGGTCTTGTGATGGCGCTGTCGGCGCTGGTGCTGGGGCTGGCGTGGCTGGCCAGCCGGCGGTGGGATCGGCGTCCGCGCCGCGCGGGCAGCCGCCCGGTGGCGACGTCGTGGCGGCGATTTGGGATGCTGGTGGCGCTGATGGGGGTGTTCGTGATCGGCGGCTGCGGGAAGGGCAATGCGCCCGACGCCATCTGGTGCGAGACGGGCACGGGGCCGGGGCAGGTGGTCTATCCGCGCGTGATCACCTATGCGCCGCAGACCAGGAGCTTTTTCGTCATCGACCGCCTGGCGCGTGTGCAGCATCTGAGCGCCGACGGTGAGCCGATCAACGAATGGCGCATGCCGGAATGGGAATGGGGCAAGCCCGTCGGCGCATCGGTCGGGCCGGATGGAAACCTGTGGGTGCCGGACACGCACTACCATCGCGTGATCGTCTACAGCCCGACAGGCGGGGAAATCCGCCGCTTCGGCAGTTTCGGGCGTGACGAAGGGCAGTTCATCCTGCCGACGGACGTCGCCTTTGACGATCAGGGGCACGTCTACGTAGCCGAGTACGGCGATAACGACCGCATCCAGGTATTCGACATGGAGGGCAACTACCTCCGCCAGTTCGGGCGCTTCGGGCGGGAGGATGGGGAGTTCGCTCGGCCGCAGTCGCTGCTGATCCACAACGGGCTGGTGTACGTGACCGATGCCTGCAATCACCGGATCGCGATCTTCAAGACCGACGGGACGTGGGTGCGCAATATCGGGAGCGTGGGGACGGGGCTGGGGCAGTTTCGATTTCCCTATGGCCTGGCGATGGACAGCCGCGGTCGGCTGATCGTGTGCGAGTTTGGCAATAACCGCGTGCAGCTCGTCGACCCGCAGACGGGCAAGGGTCTGGCGACATGGGGCATGGGCGGCCGCGGGCCGGGCGAGCTGGCGTATCCGTGGGGTGTGGCTGTGGATGAGGATGATCGCGTGGTGGCTGTCGATGCGGGGAATAATCGGCTGCAGGTGTTCAGGTTTTAAGACATGATGAGCAAGACGGCTACAGCGAGTTAATCCACGGTCACACAGTCCTTGCAGTTACATAGCGGAGTTCGTAGAAGAAGGGGAGTGATTGAGTCTGTCGGTCATTGGCCTGCTCCCCTCAACTTGATCCAGTCCTTATGAGAGTCCAAACTGCCCG